>JAESFU010000087.1_pt1 | contig 192331 bp, 147 predicted proteins | sample 9269461 | NCBI WGS metagenome assembly JAESFU01 (sample SAMN14502556, study PRJNA617107) | algae metagenome | isolation source: Stenomitos rutilans HA7619-LM2 and co-occurring heterotrophs from cave walls | place: USA: Waikapalae cave, Hawaii | collected 2009-07-28 | reverse complement strand
GGGTTTATGATCAGCCATGTTGGTGCAGGTATAGTTGAATGGCGTACTCAACAGATATTCGATGTATTCATGCTTTGCAATCATACGGCTAAACTCTCAAATTTGATGCACAAGCGAAAGTCCTATAATTTCGTCTGCCTGGAATGACTGTCCTGGCAAAAAACTTGTTTTATTGGATTAAAACGCGCGGAAAAGTATCGGTTTTTTCGTCCCCGCCAGTCAATGGCGGTTCAAGTTTGTCCGCCAACATTCGCAATGTTGTCCGCTCATAAACGGCCAGATTCGCGTCGCGCACCCGGAGCATGATTGGGCGGATCGCACAGGTTTCCTCGTCGGTGCAGTCATCGCATTTAACGTAAAAATTCTTGGAAACATAGGGCGTAGGGGCTATGGGGCCGTCAATGATGCGGACTACCTGCGCCAGCGTGATTCGTTCCGGTTCGACACGCAGCAAATACCCACCCCCTTTGCCTTTCTGACTTTGCAGAATGCCGTGATTCCGTAGTTCAAGCAAAATAGCTTCAAGAAATTTCTTCGGAATTAATTCCTGACTGGCAATCTGAGAAATCAGAACGGGGCCAGTGCCATAGGTTTCTGCCAGAGCCTTGAGTGCTTTAATGGCATATTTTGCTTTTTTCGAGATCATACATGGTTTTGTTTAGCGCGTGAATTCGATAGGGTTTTCGCAGTACTCTTTTTATCCGATAAATTTTGTATAGTAATTTGGAAAATAAAAATATAGGCCATTATCTTTACGCCGTCATCAATTACGAAGCCTGCACGTAGTTGTGATTTATACCAAAAGAGGGAGCACTGACTCGCTAAATCCTTAGCAACGTTTCTCGCTGGAAACCGTGCTGACTCGCCTGTTTATTGGGAACTATAAATTACAAACCGTATGTGTGTCCGTGCGTTTCGATGTTCTTCAGATTCCAGTTGGAATCATCCCGTTCCCGCTTGTGGCTGTTGTTGCCTAAGCGTTTAAATCATCCCCGTATTTTCTGAGATAAACTGTCGGCGCAACGCCTGCTACCGTGCCGTTTCGTTTATTGTTTTTTTCAAACCAATCCGTTTCCATACACAAATATAATCTATAAAATCAATAGAATATATAGTGTATAAGAAAATTCACTTCCCAAATCAATCCTCGTATGAAAGCCACCGCTTTTCTATCTGTATGCAGCGCAGGCGTTGCTCTTCTGGCCGGTTCATCCGCACAGGCACAAACCAAATCAATTAAAGAGGGCACCTGGCGAGGTGTGTTCACCGTCAATGAAAAACAGGTTCCGTTCAACTTCGAGTTGCGGACAGGGTCTTCCAAATCGCTGGAGAATGCGTCACGCGCGCTCGTTAACGGAAGCCGCCGGGACTATTTCGTGGTGAAGCAAACCGCGCCCGACTCGATTTTCGTCAAGATGAACACCTACGATGCCGCTCTTGTCGCCAAAATCGAGAGCGATGGCAGGCTGACAGGTGCTTACAAAAGCCTTGTCCCTAATTTCCGGGGAAATGCCCTGCCGTTTGTCGCCGAATGGGGCAAAACGTACCGCTTCGTGGAGCCGGGTAAAGACATCGCGCCCACGGCCAGCCTGACCGGCAAATGGAAAATTAACATCATCAGCAAAGACCCGTCGTCGCACCGGGTAGCCCTGCTGGAGCAGAAAGGTAACCGCCTGACCGGCGTGGTGATGTCGGTGGTGGGCGACACCCGCGAACTGGAAGGCACCGTGCAGGGCAACGAGTTTACGCTATCGGGCTTTACGGGGCCAAGTCCGATTCTGATTCGTGGCACGGTGAATGACGACAAGTCGATTTCCGGCGAAATTGGGCTGGGTATCTACGTCAACCAGAAGTTTGAGGGCGTTCTCGATAAAAAAGCCGAACTGCCTGATCCTTACGCCCTGACGTACCTGAAAGTAGGTGTAACGAAGTTCGATTTCAACCTGCCCGACCTCACCGGAAAACAAGTGTCGCTTTCGGATGCCAAATACCGGGGGAAGGTCGTCATCATCGACATCGTAGGAACCTGGTGCCCCAACTGTACCGACCAGACTGCCTTTTTGGCTCCCTGGTATCGGGCTAATAAACAACGGGGCGTAGAGGCCATTGCCGTGGGCTTCGAGCAGAAAGACGACCTCGACTACGCTAAATACACCCTCGGCAAACTGCGCGACAAATACGGCATCGAGTACGATATTCTGTTCGGCGGCCTGGCCGATAAGAAGTTAGCGTCGGAGAAATTCCCGGCCCTGAACAAGATGATGGCCTTCCCCACAACGATCATTATTGGCCGCGACGGTACGGTAAAACAGATTCATACCGGCTATACGGGCGAAGTGACGGGTAAATATTACAAACAGTACGTCAAGAAATGGAACCGTGACCTCGATAAATACATTGCCGAACCCGTTCCGGCAGCTACAGAAACGTAGCATCAAGCGCAGGTAATTAACATCCAACTAATTAAACGGTATAGGTCTTCAGTACCTATACCGTTTGCAAACCAATTCGCAACCATGAAAAAGACATTCACCATTCTCCTCGGCCTGACGGCCCTATCGCTGGTTTCGTTCAAAAGCATCGACGACCGGAAAGCGAAAGAAACAACCTACAAAGTCGATTCGCAGCAAAGTAAATTAGTCTGGACAGGTAAGAAAGTAACCGGCGAACATACGGGTCTGGCACCCGTTAGTGGCGGCACGGTTCTGCTGGAAGGGGGCCGACTTAAAGGCGGTCAGTTTCAGATAAGTTTGAAAGACCTGACCGTAACGGACATTACCGATGCGGATAACAACGCCAAACTGGTCGGCCATCTCAAAAGCGATGATTTTTTCAGTGTTGCCAAATACCCAACTGCTCAGTTCATCATCACATCGGCTTCACCGGCGGGTGATGGAAACTACGACGTAACGGGCAAGCTGACCATCAAAGGCATCACGAATGATGTGAATTTCCCGGTGCAGATCAAAACCGATAAAGAAAAACTGACTGCTACGGCAAAAGTGACCATCGACCGCACAAAATACGGCATCAAGTTCCGGTCGAAAAATTTCTTTGAAAACCTCGGCGACAAAACCATCTACGACGATTTCACCCTCGACGTAGCGCTCGTGGCAACACCCGGTGTGGTTGCCAGCGCGAAAGCTGGACGGTAACCCCTCATTAACCAACTATAGTCATGAAACTAATACTGTATTGCACAGTGGTTGCTGCATTTCTGAAGGGCGCAGTCTCGTTGCCCGTAGCCACAACCGATGTGCCGGGGCTGTCAGGCACGGATTCGTCAGTTACCGACGCTACCCTTCGCCGGATTCATAAGAACGTACTAACCATTGACCCGCATCTGGATATTCCGGTCGATTTCGGGAAAGCGGGCAGCAATGGACAGTTCGACTTAGCCAAACTGGAAGCGGGTGATCTCGACGTAGCAACCGTAGCCCTGTTTGCCAGTACAGCGAAGAAAACGCCGGAGAACATCGCAGCCGCCCGTAGCGAAGTAGATACGAAACTGGCCGCCATCAAACAGTTCGTGAACCAGCACCCTGAGCGGCTGGCGTTTGCGACTACGGCGGCTGATCTGGAGCGAATTCCGGCGCAGGGCAAACATGCCATTTTACTCAGCTACCTGAACGCTTATGCCCTTGGTACAGACCTGACTCAACTGCCGTTACTGTATAAAGAAGGCGTTCGGGTGTTTGGGCTGACCCACGCAGGAAACAACGACTGGGCCGATTCGTCCCGGCCGGTAGTAGGTTTTGGTGATAAACCAAATGAACTTGGTGGTTTATCGGGCCTTGGCAAACAGGCAGTGACGGAACTCAATCGGCTCGGCGTTATTGTGGATGTGTCGCAACTGACTCCGGCGGGCGTTTTCCAGACGCTCAAGCTGACTAAAGCGCCGGTTGTTGCTTCGCATTCTGCCGTGCGGGCGCGGGTCGATGCCACGCGAAACCTCAATAACGACGAACTAAAGGCCATAGCAACTAATGGGGGTGTGGTGAGCATCGTAGCATTCCCGGCCTACCTCCACGAATCAGAGCAGCAAAAAAGCGACTACCTCAAAAACGTCTGGGAACCATTCGGACTAAAGCCAGGCGACGATGCCAAGTCGCGGCTCGATGCGGAGACGTACAAAAAATACCAGGCGGCCTATAAAGCCTATTCGGCCAGCGGCTGGAAATATGCCTCGCTGACGGATTATTTAGATGCCGTCGATTATGCCGTTCGGCTCATCGGCATCGACCATGTGGGGCTGGCTTCCGACTTCAATCATGGGGGTGGCGTGCGCGGCTATTCGCATGTGGGCGAAGCGCCTAATCTGACCAAAGAGTTGCTGAAACGCGGCTATTCCGAAGCCGATATAGCCAAACTCTGGGGGGGGAATTTCCTGCGGGTATTCCGGCAGGTCGAGGCAACGGCAAAGCAACTGCAAACGGGTGGGCCGGTACGCCGGAGCGGACACTCCGCTAAAGCCCTCACAGTCAAATGAAAGCATTCGTAATCCTATTGGTTCTGGCGACCCTGACGACTGCCTTTGTTGGGGATGAGACGGGGGCGAAATGGACATTCACTACCTCACCCACTACACTCCCCAGCGAACTGGAGGTGGGTGATGAGTTCGACCTGATTTTTACGGCGAAATTAGACAAGGAGTGGCTACTCTATTCATCTGATTTTAAGGGGGATGTGGGACCGCAGCCAACCGCCTTTTACTTCGAGCCGGACGATTCGTTCGAGACCGTGGGCGAGGTGAAACCCATAGCCCCGAAACGCAAAAAAGACCGGGTCTGGGAAACCGACATTTCGTATTTCACCCAAAGGGCCGAATTCCGCCAGCGTATCCGGCTGCTCAAACCCGACTATCACGTTACGGGAGTTATCAAAGGGCAGTTGTGCAGTGAGAAAAACGGCGTTTGTGTTCCCTTCGAACGACTCTTTCTTTTCTAACCGCCGAGTGAGATTATTCCAATGAAAAAAAGCATACTGCTGATTGTTAGTGCCGGATTATTCGTGCTCAGTTTCACTATCCAGCCAACGGACAGCAAAGACGAACCAACCACGAAGATTGCGCTGGGCGAGAAATTGTTTTTCGACCCGATCCTCTCGTCCGACCGCAGCATCAGTTGTGCTTCCTGTCATAAGCCTGAGTTTGCCTTTGCCGATACGGCCCGCTTCAGTCGGGGTGTGGGCGGGCAGTTAACCGACCGGAACACACCATCGGCGATGAATCTGGCAGGACGGATCCATTTATTTTGGGACGGGCGCGCAGCGTCGCTGGAGGTGCAGGCCCTCCAGCCCATTGCGGCCCCGAACGAAATGAACCTGCCCGTTGCCGAGGCTGTGGCCCGGTTGAACAACGAACCGGCTTATAGGTCGGCATTCCGCCGGGTGTTTCGGTTGGCCGAGTCGCGGTCGGTCATCACCGAAAAGCACCTGGCGGATGTGCTGGCTACTTACGAACGAACCTTAGAAACGGCGAATACGCCTTACGACCGCTTCATCAACGGCGACGATGGCGCGATGACGGCGGCTGCCCAGCGTGGGCGGCTGCTGTTCATCGGCAAAGCCAACTGCGCCAACTGCCATGCGGGCGAAGACTTTACCGCCGACCGGTTCAAAAACATTGGTCTCTTCGACGGGCAGAAACTGACGGATTCGGGGCGGTTTCGAGTCACCAAAGACAGCACCCAAATGGGTCATTTTAAAGTGCCGGGTCTACGAAATGTGGCCGTTACTCCGCCCTATATGCACAACGGCATGTTCAAAACGCTGCGTGAGGTACTGGACTATTACAACAAACCCGATGCCGTTGTTCAGGGTGGGCACAACCGCGATTTATCCCTAAGCACACCCCTGAATTTGACTCAGACCGAATTAGATGACCTCGAAGCGTTTTTGATCGCCTTAACCGACGACCGCTTTATCCAACTGAACGGGTCAAAATGATAAAGCTGTTTAATCTTATTGAAGTAGCATCAAAACGAGTTCTTTGTCATTCCGACCGGGACGCGGAGTCGAAGGAGGAATCTTAACGTATCCATACTTGTGAGTAAATGAAATTTGATATTCCTCCTTCGACTCCGCGTCCCGGTCGGAATGACAAAAACTACTGTAGAATAAAAGCTTAAACAGGTTCGATAAGTGCTTTGCCACGCATGATAGGTAGTAGTCAGCACTCGTCAGCCGGTTTCTTTACTGATAAAGAAACCGGCTGGCAGAGTCTTATAAACCTTCTCTTTTTTAAACACACGCAAAAGAAAAAGCCCTACTGTTCCGTTGTTGGCGGATTGCGCCCGACTTCCATAACAGAGGTCGGCGCAGTAGGCACAATGTTCAAACAGACTTTTTATGAAAACTCTACTGGGCGGCATTCCGCTTGTACTATCGTTTTTATTCCTTTCCGTACTTGCGTATGGTCAGTCGCGCACGGTGACGGGGCGCGTAACGGCCAGTGGCGATAAGAGTGCGCTGGCGGGCGTATCGGTACTGATCAAAGGAACAAACAACGGCACAATAAGCGATGCCGACGGGCGGTTCAGCATTGACGCTACCCCAACCGACGTACTCGTGCTGTCGTTCATCGGCTTTACCCGGCAGGAAATCAGGGCCGATAAAACTACGCTGAATATATCGCTGGTCGATAATCAGCAGGAATTGAGTGAAGTGGTCGTTATCGGTTCGCGGGCGGGACAGGCACGCACTAACATCGAAACGCCCGCGCCGGTGGATGTCATTACGGCAAAGGAAATAACGGCAACGGGCCGGGTGGACCTGACTCAGATTCTGAACTTCGTGGCTCCATCGCTCGTCTCGAATCGACAGCCGGGGGGCGATGGCTCGGCTCATGTGGACCCCGTATCGCTCCGGGGCGTAGCGCCCGACCAGACGCTCGTACTCGTGAACGGTAAACGGCGGCATACCAGTGCGTTAGTGAATGTACTGGGAACGCCTTCGCAGGGGGCTGCCGTCGTAGATTTCAACGCGATTCCGGCAGCCGCTATTGAGCGAATTGAGGTCCTGCGCGATGGCGCGGCAGCCCAGTATGGCTCCGATGCCATTGCGGGCGTAATCAATGTTGTTCTCAAACAGGACGTAGATAAAGTGCGGGTGTCGGCTACGTCGGGCGGTTACGTGACGGGCTTCCGCAACAAGCGCGACGGATTCACCTTCCAGACCGACATCAACTATGGCTTTCGGATTGGTGAGAAAGGGTATGTGAATCTGACGGGTCAGCTTAACAACCGGCAGGGAACCGACCGGGGCGGTTTCTACGAATACAACAACCGCCTGACCAATGCGCCACAATATTGGTTCCCGTATGCCACCGGCACCGAATCGTCCGTTATTCAGGCCAAAGAAAATTCGGTGGATCGGTATAGCTCAGCCAAAAGCGGCAACGGCAATCAGAACAACGCGGGTTTATTTGTCAATGCCGCTTTACCATTAGGTGGCGGCACCGAACTGTATGCCTTTGGGGGCGTAGCCAGCAAACTGAGCGTAAGTCCAAACAACGCCTTCCGATTTCCAAACGGGACAGGAACCATCAACAGCATTTCGAGCCGCTATATTCCGCAGATTTACCCAAACGGCTTCCTGCCCGAAAACATCGCCCGCATCAACGACCGCTCGCTCACCGTTGGCATTCGGGGTAAAAAAGGAACCGGGCTGGCGCACCAGTGGAACATTGATTTCAGCAATACGATTGGGTCGAACCGGATTCAATATACCGTCAACAATTCGCTGAACGTGTCGCTTGGTACGGCCAGTCCAACGAAATTCAATAGCGGAGGACTGTATTTTCAGCAAAACACAACGAACCTCGGCCTGACACGCCGATTCGAGACAGCCGGGGCATTGTCGGCGGTGAACGTTGCGTTCGGTGGAGAGTATCGACTTGAAAATTATCAGATTATTGCGGGCGAGGAGAAGTCATACAAAAACTACGGCGATACGACCTATGTAACGACCGTTGGTGGTACGCGAAAAGGGATTCGGCCCGCTGGTGTACAGGCATTTCCGGGTTACCAGCCCGTCGATGCACAGAACCAAACGCGCAGCAGCATTGGAGCGTATGGCGATGTGGAACTGGAATTCGGTCGGCGATTCTTGCTGACAGGTGCACTACGCTATGAAAATTATTCCGATTTCGGCGATCAACTGACTTGGAAAACCTCGGGGCTGGTACGCCTTGTTGATACGCCCGAAAATGGATTGGAAAGCCTGTCATTGCGGGGGGCTGTCAGCACGGGTTTCCGCGCCCCTTCGCTCCAGCAGCGGTATTACTCAGCTACTACGTCCATCCCGCAGGGCGATGGCGGGCTGATTCTGTCGCTGGTGGCGAATAACGACAACGCCGTTACGAAAGCGTTTGGCATTCCGAGCCTAACCGCCGAAACGTCGAACAACGCCAGTCTGGGCATTACGTCGCGGTTGTTCCGGCACTTTACGGCCACGATTGATGCCTATCAGATTGCCATCAAAAACCGGGTGACATTAACCGGCACCTTCGATTTTGCTTCCATTGGCAGCACCAACCCCACGGTAGCCGGGGCCGCCCGTTTAGTGAAAGGGCTGCTCGTGAACTACCCTGACGTGAACGCAGCCCAGTTTTTCGCCAACGCCATCGACACCAAAACGCAGGGCCTCGACATTGTGCTGGCTTACCGAAACCGCGTTGGAGCCGGTACGCTGAACCTGTCGCTGTCGGGTAATTTCACCCACACCGACGTTACGGATGTACACGTACCGAGCGGGCTAACCTCGTCGGGGACGCCGGAAGTGCGGCAATATTTACAGGAACGTATTTTCTTCGACCGGCTGCAACGTACTCGTTATGAGCGGGATACGCCCCAGAACAAACAGATTCTGCTGGCGGGCTATACCTGGGGCCGTTTTACGCCAAACATCGTCGTTACGCGATTTGGCCCCTACACCTATTACACCAGTCAAAGCCAGATTGATTCGCCAACGGGTAGCCGCGATCAGACCTTCAGCCCTAAAGTCATCACCGACCTGACGCTAAATTATCAACTGACCAAAGACGCTATCCTGACCGTTGGCTCGAATAACATCGGCGACGTATACCCCGATGAGCAACGGGTTGAAAATAACCAGACCGGCACCGTTCCCTGGGGCACCACCGCCGGGCAACAGTTCGGTTTCAATGGGGCTTTTTATTATGGACGGCTGACGTTTAGTTTTTAGGCAGTTTACCACCCCCAACCGAAGCGTCTTTACCTTGAATCATTTCAACAAAAATCAATGACTTACCAAACAAAATACCTTGCAATAACCGCACTGGCCATTGCCGTGTCTGCGCCGGTCATTGCCCAACAGGCTTATGAGGTAAAACCTACCGATAAACCCTATACGGGTGTGCTGGTCAAGCGGACAGCCATCGTCGTGGCCTCGTTCGATAAGTCACTCAAGCTGTATCGTGATGTGCTGGGTTTTCAACTGAACGGCATTTCGCCGGGCCGCCGGAGCGGTTGATAAAGCGGGGAGTTATGGATATGATGTGTTTGAGATACCGCCAACCGTCCAGACGCGTTTCGCCACGCTAAATTCCGGGCCGTCGCAAACGGGGTCGCTGGCATTAGTTGAATATCCGGGCATTACGTTTGCCAAAGGGCCGCGCCCGGCGGTGCTGGTGCTGAACGCCAATGGGCGCTTGGATGAGATTCTGGCGGGCATCAGGTCGCTGGGCTTACCCATCCTGCCCGAACACCCCTTAGGTTCGCCAACGCAGGGCACCGGACGAGAGGTCGGCTTTAAGGATTTTGACCGCAACGGCGGACCGTGACCATACACTGGTGCTCTATCAATTCCCAAACCCAACAGACTCGCCCAATAAGCAATGAGCCTTTCTGATTTAGTTCAACGTTATGAATATCTACTTCGACAATGCCGCCACGACTGCCCTCGACCCGGAGGTGCTCGACGCGATGATTCCGTACCTGACCCGGCATTTTGGCAATCCATCATCGGCTCATAGCAGGGGCCGGGAAGCACGTCAGGCGGTTGAAACGGCCCGGCGCACCGTGGCCGATCTGCTCAACGCATCCCCCGACGAGATTACGTTTACGGGCGGAGCCACAGAATCGGATAATCTGGCCATAACTGGAAGTATCCGGGGGCTGGGTATTCGGCACGCCATCAGCAGTGCTATCGAACACAAAGCCGTGTTGCAACCCCTAACTCAATCGGGTTCCGAAGCGGGCGTTCGGCTGCATTGGTTACCGCTTGATGCGTTGGGTCGGCCTGAATACGATTATTTGAACAAATTGCTTCATCGTTATCGCACAGATACATTAGTCAGCTTGATGCATGGTAATAACGAAATCGGCAATTTGAACGATATCGAACGTATTGGCTGGCTGTGTCGCCAACACAATGTTTCATTCGGATACGGTGCAGACGATGGGTCGCTATACGTTTAATCTGGCCGACTTGCCCGTTGATTTCATCGTTGGATCGGCGCACAAGTTTCATGGTCCGAAAGGTGTGGGATTTCTGTATGCCCGAAAGAGGACTAAACTTTCGGCGTTGCTACACGGCGGCAATCAGGAGCGGGGACTTCGGCCCGGCACCGAGAACGTAGCGGGCATTGTGGGGCTGGCGAAGGCACTGGAAATCAGCTATCGCGACCGGCTCACAAACCAAACGCATCTGTTGGGTCTGAAAAACCGACTGATTGAATGGCTCCAGAAAGCAGAACCGCAGGTAACGTTTAACGGTACGGGTCGTTTGCCCGACGAGAGTATGCACACGGTGATTAGTGTATCGCTGCCGCCCCTGCCATCGGGTGAGTCGCTGGTTCGGGCGTTGGATGCGGTCGGCATTGCGGTGTCGGGAGGGAGCGCCTGCTCAAACCTTACGGGCGGTGGCTCGCATGTGCTAAACGCCATTGGTACGGTTTCGGGCTGGGAGACAATCCGTATTTCACTTAGTAAAGAGAACAACCATGCCGAGGTGGATGCGCTGGTGCGAACGTTAACTGGCTTGTATGTTCGCCATCGGGTTGTCACCAACGTCTGAGAATGAACAAATTGCCTACTCAGTCGAGTGAATAAGTAGTATAATCCCCAAAGTCGATAGGCTTTTACATAACTAATTGATAATCATTTTTTTAACTTTTTCTTGCAAAAGAATTTTTTGCGTATCAACTTTGTCGCTCACCCGGCTGCTCCACGAGTAGGTAGGTGATTTTTAGTCAGCTAAACAACTGGCTTATTTATTTCAAACAATAATCTATTAAATATATAGGATAAGAATATCTTAAGGCAAAGTCGAAGGTAAATGGCTATTGACCTGGTATTTAGTCCTGCTTTAACAACAGATAACATGACATTAGAAATGGTTAACGAATGGGGCGATATACGCGGAGTCGTCGTTAAAGACCGCCAGCCCATTGAGCGCGTTCAACCCTTAGTTACGGGCGAATCGGCTCCTTTTTTCTCTTTGACAGACACCTCTGATTCCTGGCAGGCATCACTTTTCACCGCGAAGGGAACCAGCCAGTCGATTAATCTGCCCGACTTGCTGGCGCAAGGCCCGGTGGTGGTTAGTTTTTATTGCCCCTGCTGGGGAAGTTATGCCCGGCCTTTCTTAACGGCGTTGACTCAATTAGGGACCGACGTTCGGGCAGCGGGTGGGCAGTTGGTCGTTTTTACCAACGAAAATCCCAAGTATCTGGCTAAACAGGTTGAGGGAGCGGATTTGCTGCTGGCCTATGATGCGGATTATGCCGTAGCGCGCCGGTTTGGTGTCTATTCGGAAACGGACCCTATCTGGGATCGCGTATCGGGCATCTCGGAGGATGTGTATGTACCGGCTGTGTACGTCATTGATCGTTTCCGCCGGATTCAGTACCATTTCTTAGACGAAAATTTCGAGGGCTTTCATCAGCAGGCGAACGTATTGAACGAGCTGTTTTTATGACTCCGGTAATCACTTCATCAACAGACCAGCAACTGGTGTATCAAATTAGCGGCTTCGACCGCTCCGGCGGCCCGGCGGATCAACTTCGTAGGCGATATAACGAACGCCATTCCGCAGCATGAACACTGCCGGATTACGGAACTGTCGTTCGATTGTGATGGCATTCGGGCCGATGGTCGTTTGACGATTCAGGTATAAAATGAACAGCAGCTCTATACAATTGACCGCAATCTGCGGGCCATCCGGGGTGTAGTCAGTATCCGACAAACGAACTAAGCCATGACTGAACAAACATCAGACCTGGAACCACTCAACCCCTACGCCAAAACGTTTTTCTGCCTTTGGGGGCTTGTCGTTGTCCTTTTAGTTGGCTTCCGAACCGGCGATTCAACCTCCGGCGAGCAGCCTGAGCAGTGGCACCAACAACTACCCGCCCCATTCCACCCAGCTAAAACCGCCTTGTTGTGGCAGTCCGGGCGGGTAAAAAAAGGTAATGCGATTACTGAAAACGGCTTCCAGAATGGCAACCAGCGATAACCTTTTATGCCCTGCCGATGGGGTACAGATTAACGAAACAAAGGTGCGTGTAGTGGCCGGTTTCGTGCTGATTACCGCGCTGGCGTATTTGCTTACGGGATGGCTGATTGTGCCGTTGCTGCTGATTCTCGATTTCGGGCTGCGAAGCGTTGACCTCGGTACATACAGTCCATTTGGAAATATAGCCGGGTGGTCAGTAAGAACCTTTAAACTACCTTACAAAGCCACCGACCAGGCCCCCAAGCGGTTTGCGGCCCGCATTGGACTGGCGTTTAGTATTCTGATTACCGGATTGCATCTGGCTGGTATTTCTACCCTGCTCCCTACCGCTATACTAACTGTTTTTGCCGCGCTCGAATCCCTTGCTGGCTTCTGCGCGGGCTGTCATGTTTATACATACTATGTGCGCCTGTTTCCGAAGGCGGCTTAACTGAAGAGTTCCAATGCTGACCACAACGACCGACATTGCTCCATCAATCACGCATGTTCTTACCCCTAATCAACTTGACTTCTTTAACCAGAATGGATTCATTCATCTCAAACGGTTTGTCGACCGCCAAACGGTGCAAACGTTTCTATATGAGATTCAACGCATTGAGTCGCTTTGGCTTGCCGAAAAACCGGGCCGCCGGAGCGGTCGTAAAATCAATGGGACACCTATAAAGTTTGGCCATGACGAAAACGGTCGACGTATTGTTCAGCGATTTGCGTTTACGTCGCACTTTAGCCCGGTGCTGGACGAGTTTCTGAAAGACGAACGGTTGCAGAAACTGACAACGCTACTGGCTCCTTATGAAGGCCGCATTAGTCCCGAAGAAAAAGATGGATTAGTGGTTAACCATTATGTTCGCACACCCGAGAGCAATTTCTCGCGTATGGGCTGGCATACCGACAGCCCGCGCGATCTGTTTCTGGGACAGCGCATTCGACCGATGCTCAACGTGGGCCTACACCTGGACGACTGCCCGCAACAAAACGGCGGGCTGCGGGTGCTGCCCGGTACGCACCGGCAAAATACGTTGCAGACGCTTTTCCGCAAACGGCAATTCATCGACCACCGACCCGACCCGCGCGAAGTAGGCTTTGATATCGAAGCGGGCGATTTGACCATTCACAACGGCAGTTTATGGCACCGCGTCGAGCAGTCACCTTATTTGGGAGCGGCCAGTCGGCGACGGGTGATGTATATTCCGATTATCACCGGCGATTACCAGCCTAAGCATACCGACAGCAAAACGCCGTTTTACCACCGCTTTGCCAAATGGTTCCACGATTAATTGGCACTGGAAGAAGCCAATAACTGCCAAAATCACGTAATGGCTTGATTATTCTCTTTTGCTACAAAATCTACTATTTCTATGAACTTACATGAAACAACACGAATAGCTGCCCTCGTGCTCGTAACGGGCGCGTCGGTATTTGCTCAGGCCCCGTTACCGAGTGGGCCATATCGCGGAGAATTTCAGACACCAAATGGCTCAGTGCCGTTCAACTTTGAGATAAAGTCTGGCAGTGGAACGACCAAAACGGCCTACTTACTCAATGCGAACGAGCGGGAAGAATTAACGGGCGTTCAGCAACAGGGCGATTCGGTGTTTATTCCGATTCCGCTTTACAATGCCACCCTTCGTTTTAAGCGGAGCGGCAATCAGTTAACCGGAATTTACGAAGCAGGCGAAGGCCAGCCAATTCCCGTTACGGCGGAATTTGGTCGTACCGACCGCTTTGAGAAAGGCGAAGCCCCAACCGTAAGCCTAAATGGAAAGTGGGACATTGGCATTCAGCGTAATTCTTCTGACCGTAACGACATCAATCAGACAGTAGGCGTATTTGAGCAGAAAGGTAGCCGCGTGACTGGAACCGTTCTGACCATAACGGGTGATTATCGCTACTTAGACGGCCAGGTAACGGGAAATGAGTTTCGGCTATCATCATTCAGTGGGTCGGCTCCGGCGGTGTTGCAGGGAAAAATAAACCCCGACGGAACCCTGACGGGCGAATTTCGCTACATCCGGGGGGCGTTTCCACTGACGGGCAGGAAGAACGACAATGCTAAGCTACCCGACCTGTATAGTCTGACGTATCTTAAGCCGGGCTATAAGAAGCTGGATTTTACCTTCCCCGACCTCAACGACAAGCCCATTTCACTGACCGATGCCAAATACAAAGGCAAGGTTGTAATTGTGACAATTCTGGGAAGCTGGTGCCCCAACTGCATCGACGAAACGGCCTTTCTGGCTCCCTGGTACAAGGCAAATAAACAGCGCGGAGTTGAAATCATCGGCCTTGCATTCGAGCGGAAAAATGACCCTACTTTTGCCAAAACCGCCCTCACGCGGCTTATCAACCGCTATGATGTGCAGTATGACATTCTCTTCGCCGGTATTGCCGACAAGAAAGTAGCCTCCGACGCACTGCCCGCCCTGAATAAAGTACTGGCCTTCCCAACGACTATTATTCTGGATAAACAGGGCAATGTCGCTCAGATTCACACGGGTTATACAGGGCCGGCAACGGGTAAGTATTATGACGAATATGTATCGGAGTTTAATCAGACGATTGATAAACTCTTGAAAAACGAGCCGGTAGCCGTGGCAACCGGGGGCGGAGGAAAATAGATCCAGTAGATAAAGAGCATAGTCAGCGGCAACTGACTACGCTCGTCCAATAAAAAACCCGGTACGGCGGCAACCGTACCGGGTAGTTACAACAAGACAACATTCACCGAAGCGATTGCAAGGGCCTTTGGGTGCTTCCAACACTCATTGGCTTGTCTCATTTCTCACGTAACCATTGCAAAATAATGACAAAAGCTATATTCCTGTGGGGATTAAGCCTATTTATTCCTTTTTTAATCCAGGCTCAGCCAAATGAACCCATCATTAATGCCACGGTTTCCGGGCGTATAACGGATGGGCGAACGAAAGAACCCTTAATTGGGGCTACGGTTCTGATTAAAGGAACCACCAACGGCGGCACCGCCGACGTAAAAGGCCGGTTTGTGCTCAAAACCGGCCAGAAACTTCCGTTTACGTTAGTCGTGAGCTTCATCGGTTATCAATCGAAAGAAGTTGTAGCGGAAAGCAGCACCATTACTATTGATCTGGCTGCCGATGCCAAACAACTCACCGAAGTGGCCGTGGTGGGCTATGGCACCATCGAACGCAAAAACCTGATTGGGTCGCTCACCAAAATTGACCCCACCGATACGAAAGTGATTCCGGTGGGTAGCGTGGATGCTCAGTTGCAGGGGAAAGTGGTTGGTGTTCAAATTTCGAGTGCGACGGGCGTTCCGGGCGAACGGGTGAATATTCGGGTGCGGGGCGCTACGTCGCTCAATGCCAGCAATGATCCGCTCTACGTGGTCGATGGTGTGTTTATCAATAACAACAGCCTGCAAACGATTGGCACAGGTGGGAAAGCTACATCGCCTATTGCCGACATCAACCCATCGGATATTGAGCGAATCGACGTATTGAAAGATGCGGAAGCAACAGCCTTGTATGGGTCACGCGGAGCCAATGGGGTCGTATTGATTACCACCAAACGCGGGACGTTCGGGCAGAAACCCACTATTACGCTGAATGCCTCGGCTGGAGCCGCAAAGGCCGTTAAACTCTGGGACCTGACCACCGGACCCGAACACGCTACCTTAGTCAACGAATGGTGGATAAACACCGGAAAAGACGACCCAACGCTCAAGCGAACGGTTGAGAACCGCCCGTTCCGACCCGTTTCAGAAGGAGGGCGTGGTTTACCCGAAGAGCAGCAGACGTATGACCGCCTGAGCGAACTATTCCGCACGGCCCAACTCCGCAATTATGACCTCTCCCTGGCGGGTGGTACGCAGACGACTAAATACTACATTGGTGGAGGGTACAATACGCAGGAAGCTATTATCAAGCCCGTTACGTTCAACCGGGCCAGCTTCAAAGTCAACCTCGACCAACAGGTAAACGACAACATTCAGGTGGGAGTGAGCAATACGTTCACCCGAACGTATCGCAACCAGGCGCGGGCGGGCGATGGTCCTGCCGGGGGATTGTTGCAGGCTGCTCTACATACGCCCACCTACCTCTCCCCGGTGAACGAGCAAGGGGTGCTGGTCGGGCGGGCGGGTTTCGATAACCTGACTTTGTTGCTTGATAATTACGCAGTTAATACAACCAGCCTGCGATACATTGGCAATCTCTACGCCGATGCCCAACTGCTGCCGGGCTTGAAATTTCGGACCAGTTTCGGTTTGGATTACAACAACTACAACGAATCGGAGTACTGGAATTCGCTCCTAATTTCGGGGAGCCCGAACGGTCTCGCCACATCAAGCGTCAGTCAGTACACGACCTGGCTCAACGAACAAACCCTCACGTACCGCAAGCGGATTGGGTCGAGTCATTCATTCGGCGTATTGCTGGGAAATACCCTCCAGAGCGATAACCTGACCCGCACTTATGCCGAAGGCCGGGGTTTTCCAAATAACTCCTTCACTCAGATTTCGTCGGCCTCTACTACGGCCAGCACGCAGAACTGGTCGAAGAGTACGCTGGCCTCGTTCTTTGGCAAGGTTGACTACAATTTCGGGGGCAAATACCTGATTGACGCCAGTGTACGGGCCGATGGGTCGTCGCGGTTTGGGTCGTCGCGTAAATGGGGGTATTTCCCATCGGTGGGCGCAGCCTGGCGCGTGAAGCAGGAGGAATTTTTACGCAACAACCGCGTCATCAGCGACCTGAAACTACGCGCCAGTTGGGGCGTAACGGGCAACCAGAATGGGATTGGCAATTTCGCGGCTCAAGGGCTGTGGCAGGGCGGCACAGGTTATCAGGGCAATCCGGGTATTTCTCCGCAGCAACTCGGCAACCCGGATTTACAGTGGGAGCGCACCCGCCAAATCAACGTGGGAGCCGACATTTCGCTCTTTAACGACCGGGTTGGTTTCGAGGTTAATGTGTACAACAAATACACGACCAACGGATTGCTGCAACTGGCCCTGCCCGGCACAACCGGCTTTAGCAGCTACTGGAGTAATGCGGCTGAAATCAGCAACAAAGGGTTTGAGTTGGGCCTGAACACGGTGAACATCCAAGGGGGTGGCGGTCCGACGGGTCGGCTGACCTGGAGTACCAGTTTCAATATCGCCCAGAACGTCAACCGCATCGAGAAATTAGCCACACCACTTCGGTATGGTAGCCGCGACCTGATTCTGCAACAACAGGGTACGCCCCTTTATTCTTTCTGGGTGTATAAACAGCTCTACGTGGACCCGCAAACGGGAAATGTTGTCTATGATGATGTCAACAAGGACGGAAAAATCACCGTGGACGACCGGCAAATAGTGGGCAGTATCTGGCCGAAATTCTTCGGTGGTCTGACCAATACCCTCACATACAGGGGATTCGACGTGAATCTATTCTTTGCGTATCAGTACGGCAACAAAATTTACAACCACAACAAGTTCTTCGGCGAAGGCGGGGGTGCCCGGGATGCGGCCCGCGTGATTTTTGCCTCCAATCTGGCCCGCTGGCAAAAATCCGGCGACATCACCGACGTGCCGCGTCCTGATGGCATTAATGTCAACAACTACCGTGACGGCGGCAGCCGCTGGCTCGAAGATGGTTCGTTTCTGCGGTTACGGTCGCTCACCGTTGGCTACACCCTGCCAAAATCGCTGACGAACAAGGTAGGTATTCAGAACCTGCGGGTATATGCTGTTGGCACGAACCTCTGGCTGCTGACTAACTACACCGGCCTCGACCCCGAATCAAGCGCCAGCAGCGACCCGAACGCCCAGGGTATCGACCTCGGTACGCCACCACAACCCATTGGCTTTCAGGGGGGTATTAGTCTGACTTTGTAATCCAAACTGTATGGACCACCCCCAACCCCCTCCTAAAACAGGAGGGGGCTTTCGCCCAGAGGTTTTTAGCCCCCTCCTGTTTTAGGAGGGGGTTGGGGGTGGTCTAAGGTCGCTTGTGTGCTAAAACAGATATGGACCAAAACTTACCAAACAATGAATCTCAAACAACCCATTTTCTCCCTATTCCTACTGTTAACGGTTAGCAGTTGCAACAAATTTTTAGACGTAAAACCGCTTGAGTCCATCTCTGATGCTGTCACGATTACCGACCAGAATTCGGCCTTGACAGCTCTTCGGGGTGTGTATAGCGCCTTGGCCAGCAGTGATTATTATGGCACCAGCTTTCAGTCCATTGGCTATTTGTCGGGTGATAATATCGTCTGGACCGGCTCACAGTCGCAGGTGCAGGAGTTTATCAACCACAAAGTCAATGCTGATAACTCAACCATTGCGGGCGTTTGGAACGCCATTTACCGGACCATCAACCGCGCTAATAACGTACTGGCAAAAGTGCCGACCGTTACCGACCCCGCTCTGACGACCGCCCTGAAGAATCAGTATCTCGGCGAAGCCTACGCGATTCGGGCATTGGCGTATTTCGACCTCGCCCGCACGTTCGGGGGTGTACCGCTGATTACCAGCCCGACGGTTAAGCCGACCGATAATTTCGGTATTAAACGCAGTACACAGGCCGAAACCTACGCTCAGGTTATTAAAGACCTCGAAACTGCCGAACCGCTTTTACCGACAACAGTTGACCGCTACCGGGTGACGCAGAAAACAGTGTTTGCCCTCAAATCCCGCTACTACCTGTATCAGAAAGACTACGCCAAAGCCGAAGAATTTGCCACCAAACTCATTACCGATGCGACCAATTACAAGCTCGCTAAGCCATATGGGGCTTTCTTCCAAAGTGATGCACGCGGCACCACCGAATCAGTATTTGAAATTTTCTATAACGGCACCACCGAAGTAAACAGCCATCGGGGCCAGTGGCAGCCGCAAACCAACGGCGGCACTCGTCAATGGGCACCCAATGATGCTGTAGTGACGTTGCTAAACAATCCGGCCATCGGTGGCAATCGCAGTACGCTGGTGGCGAAAGACAATCAAAATCGCTGGTACGGAAACCTGTATTATCACAACCCAGCCTCTGACCCGTCGTATATTTTTCGCATTGCCGAAGCCTACTTAATCCGGGCCGAAGCCCGCGCCCAGCAGGACAAGCTACCCGAAGCGCTCACGGATATTAACGCCGTGCGTGACCGGGCGGGCCTAACCACCCTAACCACGATAACTACTGCCACGAAAGATGCGGTATTGCTGGCGGTCGAAAATGAACGTCGGGTGGAGTTTGCGCTGGAACCGCATCGCTGGTTCGACCTGGTTCGGACTAACCGGGCCGCAGCCGTACTAAACGTAACGGACCCCAACCGGTACGTGCTGCCTATTCCGGTTCAGCAACTTCTATCTGACCCAGTGCTTACCCAAAACCCCGGCTACTAATCCCAAAACGAAAAAACCATGAGCAAACAAACGCATGAACTGGTCAGTGCTGAATGGGGTGCCGACCAAACAGACATTCACCCAGCCTGGGAAGCCCGGACGGTTCCGGCTATCAACCAAACGGAAGGCTGGACACCTGGCGAAAAAACCATTTTTCGGTTCGTTTTCCTTTATTTTCTGATTCAGGCCCTGCCGATTGACGGGCAGTTTTTCAGAAATCTGTTCGATTTCGAGGGCAGCTATACCCGCTATCTGTTCAACCTGTCGCGGTACGCTCCCCGTTTTTTTGGACCAGAGGATACGTTTGCTAACTGGGGCGTTGTACTGTTGATTGCGGCTGTTGGTACGGTTGTCTGGTCAAGGCGTGAGGATAAGCAGACGAATTACGATAGCCTCTATTACTGGCTTCGGGTCGTTCTGCGCTACCGGCTGGCCCTGGGCGTAATTGCCTATGGGTTTATCAAACTGTTTCCGCTACAGGCCCCATTGCCCTCCATCAGCAACCTGAACACCCCCTATGGTGACTTCACGGCCTGGAAACTGTTTTCGCTCTCGCTGGGCATTGTGCCTTCCTATGAATCGTTTCTGGGGGGTGTCGAGTTGCTGGGTGGGTTACTGCTGCTGCATCGCAAAACGACGACGATTGGTACACTGACCCTTTTGCCGTTTCTGGGCAATGTATTCTTCTCGAATCTGGCTTACGAAGGCGGAGAATATGTCTATAGCGGGCTGCTCATCACCTTTGCGCTGATTCTGTTTGCGTTCGATGCGGTTCGGTTGTTCCGACTGTTATCACTCGAACTACCGGCTGCTCCCAATCGTTTTCAGCCGGTTTTTGGTGAGCAATGGCAACGATACGGGCGAGTGGCGCTCAAAGGTGCGTTTATTCTTCTGGCTGTAATTCTGTACGGCTTTACGACTGCCCAGACCTACCGAAATGGATCCCTGCGATTCCCGAAAACGCCGGGTTTGCCGGGCGTAGCCGGGCTGTATAACGTTAGTGAGTTTCGGGCGAATGGAAAAACGATTCCTTACTCCAGAACTGACCGTGACGACGGTGGTACGGCCGGTTCGCCGGAGCGATCCCGACCGCCCACTCGCTGGCAGGATGTAGTGTTTGAAACCTGGAATACCATCAGCATCCGGTCTAATCGGCCTGTAACGCTGGTTCAAACAAATACTGAACAATTCCCGACACCCGATGAAAAACGGGATTATGAACTGGCCGGGTCGCAGGGGCGGCAGTATTACCGCTACACGGTTGACCCGTCGGGCAAACGGCTGACGCTCACGAATGCAAATCCAAACCAGCCCGCCGAAACCCTGCAACTGACCTACACCAACGCCGGGCATGGACGGATTATTCTGGCTGGGTTGGTTGAACGACCAAATTCGGCCCGACCCGGTGCCGCCCAGCGTGACTCGGTCTATGCAGTACTGGACAAGATTAACAAAAAATACTTGGTCGACGAAGCGGCTAAAGCCGGTCGGCGCGGGTCGCTCAAACTGTAAAACCAGCCCTAAACGGTTTTTGAAAACCGTTTAGGGCTCAAACTCTACCACAATGGCAACCTCGAACATTACCCCCGAACGCGTGGATTTAGGACTGGCTGGAACCGAAGACATGACCCAGCCAGGAGCGCCTGATAATAAGCCTTTTGAGGCACTAAACACGCCTATTACAAAAGCGGATAGAACCAATCCGAGTCGACCCTGGACAGAAACGCAGAAAATTCTGTTTCGCATCGCGTTTGTATTTTTCATCGCTATGTCGTTGCCCAACGACTGGAGTTGGTATAAAAACGCCCTCTCCCTCGACTGGCTGCACCTGCACTACCGCGACCTCTACGACGTGGCCCGCTTCGGCTCCGGCTTAGGGGTGTTTGGCAACCGAATTTTTGGTAGTCCGCTCAATGGCTACGCCACTTGGATTATTACTCTGATTTTTGCGGTCGTGGCCGGTGGTATCTGGACAGCTATTGCACGGTTTCGGAAGCGCGAAGCAACTGAATATAACCTGCTCTACTACTGGCTGCGGGTGGTGGTTCGCTACCGGGCGGGTATTGGCATCATCGGATTTGGATTCACTAAACTGCTGCCCACCCAATTGCCGTACCCATCGCTGGGGGTGTTGAATACGAATTTTGGCGACCTGACAGCCCAGAAGATTTATTGGCTCTCCATCGGCATTGCGCCCTGGTATGAAGTATTCACGGGGGTGGTGGAGGTATTGGCTGGTGCATTACTGTTTTTCCGGGTAACAACGTTCTGGGGAGCGGTGCTCTTGTTTGGGGCATTGGCCGATATTGTGTACGTCAATTTCGCTTATGACGGGGGCGTTCACGGCTACAGTTCGTATTTCGTGCTGCTGGCCGGTTTCCTGCTCGTCTATTACATCAAAGACATTTACAACCTGCTAATTCGGGAGCGACCAACCATTCCGAACTACTTTGCGCCAGTGTTCACAGGCTGGCAACAATATGCGCGTATCGGGCTGAAAACGGCCACTATCGGTATTTTCTTGGTGCTGCTGTTCTGGCTACAGTGGGTCAACTGGAAATACGATCCTTACAAGCAACCCGCCCAGAAAGGGCTTAAGGAACTCCGGGGAAATTATGACGTAACGGAATTCCGGCTTAATGGCAAAGAACTTCCCTATTCTCCAACCGATTCGGTGCGCTGGCAGCAGGCCACCTTTGAAAACTGGACAACCCTAACGTTTAAAGTAGCTAAACCCGTTGAACTCGACCTTTCCAACGGCGGAGGAGCACCCATGCGCGACATTAACCGGACGTTTGAGCTAACGGGCGTTGCCGGAGGTCAGCGAGTGTTCTATTACGAAGCCGATACCGTGAACCGGGTGCTGTATTTGCAGGACAAAAACCGGGGTCTCCGCAACGCTGAAAACCGCGAGTTTTTAGTCAACGACCGCGACCTCGGCAACGTGGCCGCTTTCCGGCGCGAAGGTCGAAAGAAACTGGACAAGGCACAGGCTGCCAGAGACTCCATTGAAGCTGTTAACTTCATTCCGAAAGAAGCGCAGGTCATCATTGGTACAGAAGACCCCAAAATTGCATCCATTGCCCGTTCGACCCGGCGCACGAAGGGCATTAAAGCCGAAAGCAAGCCCACGAAACGGAACCGCATGATTCTTAGCTATACGGCCGAGGACGGAGGGAATCGAGTCATATTGCGGGGCATAAACGAAACAAAAGACTCCATTTACGTAGTCCTGAATCGATACAACCGGAAATACGCCCTGTCGCGAAGTACGCTCAACGCTGGCCAGTATGAGTAGAATGGCTCTTGTTCTATGCATACTATTGATAGGTCTGGGCGGGTGGATTTTTCCACCGCTCAGACTTGCTTTGCCTGGTAAGAAGGTAATTCAAGGAGATACATTGCCACAGTCGTTACCCGACCGTTTCGGTTTCGGCAAACCCGCCACAGCCGCACAGATTGCCCGGCTTGACATCGACATCCGGCCCGATGGCCTGGGGCTACCCGCAGGCTCAGGAACGGCAGCGATAGGGGCAGCCCTTTTCGCGACGAAGTGCGCGGCCTGTCATGGCGTGGGCGGCACGGGCGGGCCGAATGGTTCATTGGTGATTACGACTCCACAACCGGGCAAGCGACCGGAGAAAGTAATCGGCAACTACTGGCCCTATGCTACGACCGTGTTCGACTACATCCGCAGGGCCATGCCGTTCAATGCACCCGGTTCGCTGACGGATAACGAAGTGTATTCGCTAACGGCTTATCTGCTGACAGCCAATAAACTACTGGACGAGCGAACCGTGCTGAATAGCCAGACACTGCCGAACGTAGTAATGCCCGCCCAAAAACTCTTCGTACCCGACGACCGGAAAGGCGGCCCGCAAGTGCGGTGATTTTGTCATTCCGGGGAATGAGGAATCGTAAACTTTGCTAACGAGCGACTTTACGATTCCTCGTTCCCGGAATGACAAAATCATCTGAACAGGTTATGTAACTGAAGGATAATAGTGAAGACCAGCAACGATACAAATCAGTCTGCTAAACCCGCGAAGATCACCCGCCGAACCCTGCTGGGAGGAGCCGCTACGGCCGCTATAGCCGTAGTACAAACGTCGTTTGCCAAATCTGTACAGATTGGTGTTTCGGAGAAAACGTTCGCTGAACTGGACGACCCGACGAAACAGATGGGTGTGCCGCCGGGGAAGGTTGGGACGCGGTCGGCGTTTGAGAAGTTAGCGAAGCATACGTCCGATATTTCGTCGCGTTCGCCGTTGCAGGATTTATACGGCACGATTACGCCCTCCGACCTGCATTTCGAGCGGCATCATAATGGCGTTCCCACCATTGACCCCACCAAGTACGAATTACTGATTCACGGTCTGGTAGAACGGCCAACGGTATTTTCGCTGGCCGATTTGAAACGGTTTCCGAGCGTATCGCGGATTGCGTTTCTGGAATGTTCGGGTAATTTCCGAACGGGTAAAGAAACCATGACCCCGCAGGAAATTTGCGGCCTGACCAGCCAGAGCGAATGGACGGGCGTAAAACTCTCAACGCTGTTTCGGGAAGTAGGGGTTAAGTCAAACTCCAGTTGGTTTCTGGCCGAAGGGGGCGATTCGGCGTTGATGACCCGCAGCATTCCGACTGCCAAAGGATGGAACGATGCCATCATTGCCTATGCCCAGAACGGCGAAGCTTTGCGCCCCGAACAGGGCTATCCGGTGCGGCTGTTTCTGCCCGGCTGGGAAGGAAACACCAGCGTAAAATGGCTGCGTCGGCTCGAACTCGGCGATGCGCCCTGGCAAACCCGCGAAGAGACCTCCAAATATAGCGAAGGAATTAAAAACGGTAAAATCCGGCAATTCAGTTTCGACATCGACGCCCGGAGCATTATTACCTTTCCAACGTATCCGGCTCAGGTACACAAGGGATGGATTGAGATTCGGGGACTGGCCTGGAGCGGGCGCGGCAAGGTTACCCGTGTGGAGGTCAGCACCGATGCGGGAAAGAACTGGAAACTGGCCGAATTGCAGGAGCCAATTTTAGATAAAGCGCATGTCCGGTTCCGGCATCTGTGGCAATGGAACGGAGCCGAAACTGAAATCATGAGCCGCGTCACCGATGAGACGGGCTATATCCAACCCACCTTTGCCCAACTCATCGACGCACGGGGAGCCGATACGGGCGGCTACCATTTCAACCCGATTACGGTTTGGCAGGTTAAACCCGACGGGCGCGTCTTAAATAAACCGGAAAATTTTCGATAATGCGGACTGTGTTTATGTTGCTGTATCTGTTTAAACGTTTCCTTTTTGGCAATGGGCTACTTTGTCATTTCGACGCAGGAGAAATCTCAACATTACCTATTAGTCAAGCTTGAGATTTCTCCTGCGTCGAAATGACAAAAAATGCAGTTTTAATAGAAATTAAATAGGTTCGCAGATAGCCTTTGGTAGATGACGAAATTAAACATATAGATGCCCACAATCGAAAAGCAATACGACGCAGTCGTTGTCGGCTCCGGGCCGAACGGCCTGAGTGCGGCCATCGTTCTGGCACGGGCGGGCCTGTCGGTGGTGGTGCTGGAAGCCCGTTCGACCATTGGGGGAGGCACCCGCTCAGCGGAATTGACGCTGCCCGGTTTTGTGCATGATATTGGTTCGGCCATTCACCCACTGGCGGCAGGTTCGCCCCTGTTTCGGAACTTGCCCTTAGCGGAACATGGTTTAGACTGGATTTACCCGCCGGTGGCAGCCGCGCACCCGTTCGACAACGGCACAGCGGCCTTGCTGACGGGTTCCGTTGCCGATACGGCCAGCAGGCTGGGAGCCGGGGTGCGGCCTTCCGATGAACAAACCTATAAGGCCCTGTTTGAGCCGGTTGTAGAGCACTGGGACACCCTCGCGGTTGATATTTTGGGGCCATTGCGCTGGCCCAATCACCCGATTGATCTAGCTCAATTTGGGCTGGATGCCCTCTTGCCCGCTACGCAATTAGCCAAACGCTTTAAAACCCCCGAAGCGCGGGGACTGTTGGCCGGTATGGCCGCTCATTCCATTCAGCCGCTTACCAACCTGACGACCTCGGCTATTGCGCTGGTGATGATGGCGGCTGGGCATCGGCGCGGCTGGCCTCTGCCCAAGGGAGGTTCTCAGACGATTGCCAACGCGCTGGCAGCCTATTTCCACTCGCTGGGTGGGCACATCGAGCTGGACCGACCCGTGCGAACACTCGCTGATTTGCCCAAAACGCGGGTAGTTGTGTTTGATTTGACCCCCAAACAATTACTAACCATCGTGGGCGACCGTTTTTCGTACCTGTATCGAAAGCAACTGGAACATTACCGCTATGGCCCTGGTATCTTCAAAGTTGACTGGGCACTCGATGGGCCGATTCCCTTTCGGAACCCCGATTGCGAACGGGCTGGCACGATTCACCTCGGTGGGACACTGGAAGAAATCGTTTCGGCAGAGCAACAAACTTATGACGGCCAACACCCCGACCGGCCCTATGTCCTGCTGGCCCAGCAAAGCCGTTTCGACCCTTCCCGCGCCCCCGCAGGCAAACATACGGCCTGGGCTTATTGCCACGTGCCCAACGGCTCAACCGTGGACATGACCGAGCGCATCGAGGGGCAGATTGAACGGGCTGCACCGGGCTTCCGCGACCTGATTCTGGGTCGCCACACCATGAATACCGCCCAGGTTGAAGACTGGAACCCGAACTATGTGGGGGGCGATATCAACGGAGGCATCATCGACTGGCGGCAGCTATACACTCGTCCAACGCTCAGCTTGTCGCCTTACAAAACCGGAGCGCCGGGTATTTTTATCTGTTCGTCGGCCACACCACCGGGTGGGGGTGTACATGGGATGTGTGGCTACCACGCGGCCCGCGTTGCCCTGCGCGAAGGTTTTGGCAAAGACGTACCCCTATTACTGACTAATTCCTAAACCTAACCAATCTTTACGCAGAACGCATTATGGAAGCCAATACAGAATCACAGACAGCCACTGCGCCTGCCCGACTAACGCTCACCGAAGACTGGACGGTCGTTGTGCTGGGCTTACTGATTATTGCCCTCTCGCTGACGGGCTTGGTTGTGCCTACGCCCGTTTTTGGCTGGAAAAATTCCGACGAACTGCTGACCAACGTCATTACCGGGGCTAACCTGCTGACCATTGCCACGCAATTCCTATTTACCTACGCCATTGCCCTGCTCGGAACATGGCTGACTGGGAAGTCCCTCCGGGCGACGCTGGCCGGGTTTCCGGTGGTATTTGGACTGACGTTACTGGCCCTGGTGCTGGCCGGAAACAAAACCCTGAAAGACCTTAACCTCGAAGCCGTTATTTTTAGCCTGAGTATCGGGCTGGCCGTTGGCAACCTAACCCGACTCCCCGGCTGGCTGCGGGCGGCTTTAGCAACCGAGCTTTGGGTTAAGATTGGGTTGGTGCTTCTGGGAACGAGCGTCATATTCGGCGATATCCTCAAAGCCGGGTCGCTGGGTTTGGTGCAGGCCCTGCTGGTGGTCCTGTCAGTCTGGTATTTCGCCTACTGGATTGCCAAACGGCTAAAGGTGGACGATGAACTGACCATGATGCTGGCCAGTGCTGTTTCGATTTGTGGGGTATCGGCGGCCATTGCTACGTCGGGCGCGATTCAGGGCGATTCTAAGAAACTGTCTTATGTGATTTCACTGGTGCTGATTACGGCCATTCCAATGATGCTGCTCATGCCCTGGGCGGCTCAGGGGCTGGGTTTGTCGCCCGAAGTAACGGGAGCCTGGCTCGGCGGCACCATCGACACGACGGGGGCGGTGGTAGGGTCGGGAAGTTTGGCGGGCGAAGCGGCCCTGAAAATCAGCACCATCGTGAAGTTTTCGCAGAACGTGCTGTTGGGTGTGGCCGCTTTCGCCATTAGCGTTTATTGGACCTACACGAAGAATCAATCCAACGAAGTGCAGGCCGTTAAGCCTACAGTGGGCGTGATCTGGGAACGGTTTCCGAAGTTTATTCTCGGCTTTCTGGCGGCCTCGCTACTGTTTTCGTTTGTCCTCTCCACCGAATCTGTTGATGCCGTGAAAGGCTCATTGAAGAATTTACAGGGGCTATGGTTCGCGCTGGCGTTCACGAGTATCGGTCTGGAAACCCGCTTTGCAGACCTTATCAATGCCGACAACCGCCGACCGTTGTGGGCTTTTCTACTGGCTCAGTCATTTAATATTGTCGTTACGCTCGGCATAGCTTACGTGCTGTTCGGGCGGTAAGCTGACACGATTCTCTATACTCAATACAATCGTTGACTGATAGATAACCCATTAACTTTATTCCTGACGGCATGCCTGAATTAGTCGGAAAAGTGGCCTTTATCACCGGGGAGCGGCCCACGGGCAGGGCCGTGCTGTTGCGCTTGCTTTAGCCAAAGAAGGGGCAAACATTGTGGCCTTCGATGTGGCCCGGAATTTACCGTATCCAGCCTATCCCTTCGGTTCTCCGGGTGAACTTAACTCATTATCACAGGAAGTGGAAGCGATAGGGGCCTGGTGTCTGACCCGGACGGGCGATGTTCGTTCCGATACGGACGTGAGCTATGCCGTTGAACGGGCCATTGGTAATTTTGGCCGCATCGATATACTCTTTAACAATGCCGGTATTTGTGCTTACGACCTGGCGCATGAACTACCTGAGGCCGAGTGGGATGCCATGCTCGATATTAATCTGAAAGGAGCGTGGTTAGTGGCTTAGCGCGTGATTCCGATTATGATCAAACAGCAGTCGGGCGTTATTATCAACAATTCCAGCATTGCCGGATTGCGGGAATTTGCTGCCCGTACCCTGTGTTGAGTCAAAAACCGTTTAAACAATATTCCTAAAAGATGAACGCAAGCATCGAATTCCTGAACCCAGGCGAATTATTAAAAAATCCGGCTTTCTCTCAGGTTGCCATTACAAAAGGAAATGGCACTACAATTTATATTGGCGGGCAAAACGCAATAACCAAAGACCTTGAAATAATTGGAAAAGGGGACATTGCCTTACAAACAGAACATAGTTTAAAGAATATCGAAATTGCTTTACATGCCTGTGACGCAACGGTAGACGACCTGTTTAAATTGACCATTTATATTGTTCAGGGGCAGGACATACGAAAGGGATTTGAGGGCGCTCAGGTTTTTTTGAAAAAATTAAGCAATCCCCCGGTCATTACCGGAATTATTGTGGCCGGTTTAGCCAACCCTGATTATTTAGTGGAGATTGAAGCAGTGGCCTTCAAAAGAGAGAAATAATATTAACGCTTCTCTCCCACTTCCGAAGACGCCCGAACCACCATCCGGGTTGGTATTTTAACCATAGCGGGCTGAAGGGTTTTCTGCTTGTCTTCAATCAGGTTAATGAGTTGCTCGGCGGCTGTCTGTCCCATTTCCTGAGCGGGCTGCTCTACGGTCGTCATGGCCGGATTCAGCAAATCGGCGACGGGCGTGTTGGTGAAGCCCACTAAGGAAACCATCTCTGGAATACGAATACTGCGCTTCCGAAGCGCCCCCAAACAGCTAATCGCCAGCCTGTCGCCAGCCGCAAAGAACGCATCGGGCGATAGGCTCAGCAACTCATCCACAAACGAATCCAGTTCCACTTCCCGCTGATCGAAACTAACGTGCCGAATCAGCGATTCGTCATAGCCGATGCCGTGCTTGTCGAGGGCGGCCCGATAACCGGCCAGTCGCTCCTGCGCGATGGAAATGTAGGGCGGAATGGTGAGGTGGGCAATGCGCCGTCGGCCCGACTGAATCAGGTGTTCGGTGGCAGCAAAGGCTCCGCCGAAATTATCGGCCGTTACGCAGGGCGTTTCCAGTTCATTGGATACCCGGTCGAAGAGCACAATCGGCAGCTTTTTTTCCTGCAACTCCCGAAGTTGCGACACATCCGAGGTGCTGCTGGACAGCGAGATAAGCAACCCATCGACCTTGCGGGCAACGGCCTGTTGCACGGTTGCCACTTCGCGCTCGTAGGATTCGTGGCTTTGAAAAATAATAACGTGATAACCCCGGTTGTAGGCAATGGCTTCGATGCCGTTGATGGCCTGGGAGAAAAAATTGTTGGCAATTTGCGGAACCACCACGCCAATGACGCGGCTTCGGTTTTCTTTTAAACTCAGGGCAATCGGATTCGGGCGGTAGTTGAGCCGCTCGGCATATTCAATTACTAAACGCTTAGTTTCTGCATTGATTTCATAGCTATCCCGCAGCGCCCGCGAAACGGTCGAGGTGGAAAGATTCAGCGCACGGGCAATATCTTTTATCGTAATGGTATCCAAAACATCATATCAGAAAAGTACAAAAACGACCTAAGTAGGGTGTATTCAGTAAGTAGAAGGGTAAGGGCGTAAACAACTACTCATCTACGCGTCTGAAACCACAATTGTTGCAACCCGGCAACGTTCCCGATAACGTTTGCATGAATAAATAGCATAAAAAGTTTCTATATTAAAAATTACCTGCTTAACCTTAGCAAAGAGACCCAGTCGTAAGCGGATTGGCCTATTGCTGCCTTTTCTACGAAAAAGATAATTCTCAACCTTAGTCAACCCATTCTTTTTAAGCCGATGAATACTCGCTTTAACGGTTAGAAAAGAAATCGACTGAACCAGCGTATGCACCCATTATCCAGCCAATCGCTCTCCCGTATTGAGCCACGAACCGACGTTAGTGTGCCCACGATTCAACTCTTCCAGTTACCCGAACGAGTACTCCAGTTCGGAACGGGCGTTTTGCTGCGCGGCTTGCCCGATTACCTGATTGACAAAGCGAACCGGCAGGGTATTTTCAACGGGAGGATTGTGGTCGTAAAATCCACGGATGGGGGAGACATGACGGCCTTCGCCCGGCAGGACAATCTCTACACGCTTTGCATTCGGGGGGTAGAGAATGGGCAGCTTGTCGAAGAAAACGTAATCTGTTCGGCCATTAGCCGGGTGCTGTCGGCAAAGCAGCAATGGGACGAGATTCTACAGATTGCCGTTAGTCCTGATTTACAGATCGTCATTTCCAACACGACCGAAGTGGGTATTCAGTTGGTGCAGGACGATATTCGGCAGCCGCCCCCCGAATCGTTTCCGGGCAAGTTGCTGGCGGTTCTGTATGCCCGCTATCAGGCTTTCAATGGCGATTCCAGCAGAGGTTTGGTAATCGTACCAACTGAACTCATTCCGAACAACGGCACCAAATTAGAAGCGATTCTGCTCGAACTCGCGCATCGAAACGAACTGGAAAGCGAGTTTATTGATTGGCTCGAAACGGCCAACACCTGTTGTAATTCGTTGGTTGACCGTATCGTTCCGGGCCATCCAGACCCCGCTACGCAGCACGCCCTGACCGAACAACTCGGCTACGAGGACGATTTGTTGACAATCTCAGAAGTGTATCGGCTTTGGGCTATTGAAGCCCCCGTGGATTCGGCCGAACGGGTGCAACAGGCCTTGTCGTTTCATCGGGCTGACGAGAATATTTTTATCCGACCTAATATCGACCAGTTCCGCGAATTGAAGCTGAGGTTGCTCAATGGCACGCATACCCTTAGTTGCGGACTGGCGTTTCTGGCTGGGTTCAATACGGTTCGGGAAGCGATGGAAGACGAAGCCATGTCGGCGTTTATCAGCAGCGTTATGCTGGCCGACCTGATCCCGGGCATTCCCTATGCGGTCGATGAGAAAACTGCCCAACGCTTTGGCTTTCAGGTGCTGGACCGTTTCCGCAATCCGTTTATCGAACACCGATGGTTAGCCATCACCATGCAGTACTCGGCTAAAATGCAGATGCGAAACATCCCCACGCTGCTCCATTATTACAGGCACTTGGGCACTACGCCACGCTATATTTCACTTGGTTTTGCGGCTTATCTGCTATTTATGCGGGCCACCTTGCAGGAGGATGAGGTCTGGTATGGCGAACGCGACGGAGAGAACTACCCGATTTATGATGCTCAAGCCGGTTATTTCGCTGACCTCTGGAAACGCCTGTCTCCAACTGAGCTAACAAAAGCCGTGCTTAAAAACACGACGCTCTGGGAACAGGATTTAACCCAACTGCCCGGTTTTGAGAAAGCGGTGGCTGCTTATTTAACCCAACTTCTTAACAACGGAATAGTAGCGACCATAGCCACGCATTTCAATCAGGTTGAACCCGCCATTAAATAAACCTTAATGTACTGATTTATGCGGTTATAAATTAAACTGGCGCTGCTTTATTTAAAGGTGGTTTAGGATGTTTGTCATTCCGACGAAGCCGGGCGGCCGGTGCCGAGGAATCTTGGACTCCCTTATTAGTCAACTTTAAGATTCCTCGGCACCGGCCGCCCGGCTTCGTCGGAATGACAAAAAACGCTCAGTTCCGATCTATTCAGTAATGTTTGAACAGCTTCCCGCTAAATAACTGACATAAATCACACTGATTTCACTTTCATTTTCTGTGAGTGCACGAGCAAATAAGCAAATAGCTTCCCTTCACTCATTCAATCATTGACCCCATGAAAAAGCCCTTTCTGAACGAAGACTTTCTGCTGCAAACCGAATCGGCCCGGCAACTCTATCATGAGTTTGCCAAACCCATGCCCATTATTGATTACCATTGTCATCTGCCACCCGACCAGATTGCCGAGGACCGGCAGTTTGCCAACCTGACGCAAATCTGGCTTTATGGCGACCATTACAAATGGCGGGCTATGCGGACTAATGGCATCAATGAGCGATACTGCACAGGCGATGCCGATGATTTCAGCAAGTTTCAGAAATGGGCCGAAACCGTGCCTTATACGCTCAGAAACCCGCTTTACCATTGGACGCACTTAGAGTTGCAGCGATATTTCGGCATTACGGAACCGCTGAACGGCAACAATGCCCGGCAAGTGTATGAGGTCTGCACCGAGCAGTTACAATCGCCCGATTACTCGGTTCGTAATCTACTGCGCCGAATGAATGTCGAAACGGTTTGCACGACCGACGACCCCATTGATTCGCTGGAATACCATAAAAAACTGGCTGAGGAACGGTCCGTCGATACGGGTTTTGAAATTGGGGTTCTACCCACCTTTCGGCCCGACAAAGCGATGGCCGTTGAAGACGTTGTTGCCTTTAATTTCTACGTGGATCGGCTTGAATCAGCCAGTAACGTGGCCATAAGCACCATCGATACTTTATTGGAAGCCCTGCGTCAGCGGCATGATTACTTTGCGGCTATGGGCTGCAAACTGTCCGACCACGGCTTAGAGCAGATTTACGCTGAAGACTACACCGAAGCCGAAATTCGCGCCATCTTCACAAAAATTCGTACTGGCCATACGCTGTCGGTCGCTGAAACTCTGCAATTTAAATCGGCGATGCTGGTGTATCTGGCGGAAATGGACTGGGAAAAAGGCTGGACCCAGCAGTTTCACCTCGGCGCATTACGCAACAATAACAGCCGGATGCTTCGGCAACTCGGTCCCGATACGGGTTGGGACAGCATCGGCGATTTCTCGCAGGCACGGGCTATGTCGCGTTTCCTCGACCGTTTGGACACGAACGACAAATTAGCCAAGACCATCATCTACAACCTCAACCCCGCCGATAACGAGTTGATTGCTACTATGATTGGCAATTTCAATGATGGGTCAGTGGTGGGCAAGGTGCAGTTTGGCTCGGGCTGGTGGTTTTTAGATCAGAAAGATGGGATGGAACGGCAAATCAACGCGCTCTCAAACATGGGCCTGCTGAGCCGGTTTGTGGGTATGCTCACCGATTCGCGTTCGTTCCTCTCCTACCCCCGTCACGAGTATTTCCGCCGAATTTTGTGCAACCTGCTCGGCAACGACATTGAAAACGGGGAACTCCCCGACGATATGGCCTGGACAGGGCAAGTCGTGCAAAACATATGCTATGGCAATGCCAAAACCTATTTCGGGTTTAGCAGCAAACCCATGGAATTAGCGGTTTGATGTTTTTGTCATTAATCGTAAGTTATTTTACCAACGGCATTGGCCGACCGTCCCAACCGAAGCGTCGGCCCGGCCCCTCCTAAAACAGATGGGGGCTACGCAACGGGGTACCTTTTTAAGCCCCCTCCTGTTTTAGGAGGGGCCGGGCCGACGCTTCGGTTGGGGGTGGTCGACAGGCAGCGCACATAACGATTCTCGCTAAGTCAAACAGTTTCAAAAGATTTCAGAAACCGCTTAGGTTTGTAAATTTCCTACTCCTGTGAGGACACAGGAAAAATCGTAATTCATAATTATTTACATGGTCTGTTGCTTTGGTGAATTGTTGCTACGGTTTTCGCCAGTTGCCAATGGCGAGTGGATTCGGCAGGGAAGCATGCCCGTGTTTGTGGGCGGGGCTGAACTGAACGTGGCTACGGCCTTAGCTAACTGGGAAGTTCCGGTAAAATACAGTACTGCACTTCCTGAAAATTCTTTAGCCGATGATATTATCGGGTATGTGACCAGTAAGGGAATCGACCCATCGGGCGTTGTCCGGTTTGGGCAGCGGATTGGCAGTTATTTTCTGCCGCAGGGCACCGACCTGAAAAACGCGAGCGTAATTTACGACCGGGCCTATTCCGCTTTTTCGGAATTAAGGCCGGGAAAAGTGGACTGGGACGCTGTTTTACAGCAAACAAGCTGGCTGCACGTGAGCGCCATTAGCCCGGCATTGAGCGCCCAGGTAGCCGAAGCCTGCCGGGAGTTGCTGGCGGTTGCTTCGGCGAAAGGGATTACCATTTCGATGGACTTGAACCATCGGGCGCGGCTCTGGCAGTATCGCATGGACCCGACGGAGATTATGCCCGGCTTAGTGGAATACTGCGATGTCGTGATGGGAAACATCTGGGCGGCCAACGCCTTGCTGGGGATTCCGGTAGATGAGCAGATTCATGAGAAAGGGCACCAACAGGATTATGTAGCCCATGCCCGTGCTACGTCGGAGGCCATTCAGGAGCGGTTCCCGCGTTGCAAAGTGATTGCCAACACATTTCGGTTCGATGTGCCGCCAGCAGGGTTACGGTATTATACAACGCTCTACACAAATGGGCAGCAATATGTATCGCCCGAGCTAACGACCGAGTCGGTGGTTGACCGGGTAGGCAGTGGCGATTGTTTTATGGCCGGGCTGATTTATGGGTTGTATAATCAGCATTCGCCCCAGGAAGTCGTTAATTTCGCTGCTGAAGCGGCCTTTGGCAAATTGCAGGAACTGGGCGATGCTACCGAACAAACCACCGCCGACATTACGAAACGGTTAACTACTATAACTTCCTTATCCTAAACTCATTATGCCTTCATTCTCCCCCGAAAAAATTCTTGATTTAGTAACTAACCACCCCATTGTACCGGTGTTCTACCATGCCGATGCCGACCACGCGCAGGCCATCGTGCAGGCCTGTTATGACGGGGGGCTGCGCGTGTTTGAATTCACCAACCGGGGCGACAACGCGCTGGCCGTTTTCACCCAATTGGTTCGCTACGTGCGGGAAAACTGTCCCGACATGGCATTGGGTATCGGCACGATTCTAACCCCCGACGATGCCGAACGGTTTCTGGATGCCGGGGCTGATTTTGTGGTGCAGCCCGTCACGACTGCCTCCGTCGGCGATGTGTGCCGGAAACGGGGCGTTCCCTGGATGCCCGCCGGTTCGACGCTGAACGAAATTTATCAGGCTACGTTGCTGGGTGCCAATTTAGTAAAAGTATTTCCGGGTAATGTGGTAGGGCCGGGGTTCATCAAAGCCATCAAAGGACCAATGCCGCAACTGAAATTGATGGTAACGGGGGGCGTTGAACCCAACAGCGAGAGCCTGACAGCCTGGTTCAAGGCGGGCGTTACGGCGGTGGGCATCGGTTCGCAATTGTTTTCGGGCGATAGCGCTGATCCCTCAGTCTTGCGGGAGCGCGTGGCTTCGTTAGTGCAGATTGTTACACCTTTTCTTCCGCAACCCGCATGAACAAGCCTGCTGGAAATTATCGCTGGACGATTGTCGCCCTCCTGTTCTTTGCGACCACCATCAACTACCTCGACCGGCAGGTAGTTGGCCTGCTTAAACCAACGCTGGAAAAGGAGTTCAACTGGTCGGAACTGGATTACAGCCGCATCGTGCAGGTTTTTTCGGCGGCTTATGCCATTGGTTTGCTCCTGTTCGGGCGCGTTATCGACCGCATTGGCACCAAGATGGGCTACACCATCGCCATCATTTTCTGGAGCATCGCGGCTATGGGCCATGCGCTGGCCACCAGTACGTTTGGCTTCATTATCGCCCGAATCGGGTTAGGGCTGGGCGAAGCCGGAAACTTTCCCGCAGCCATCAAAACCGTAGCCGAATGGTTTCCTAAGAAAGAACGGGCATTGGCAACGGGTATTTTCAACTCCGGGGCCAATATTGGTGCGGTCGTAGCCCCCATCTTAGTCCCCTGGATTCTGGGGGTTTACGGCTGGGAAATGGCCTTTATCGTAACCGGAGCCGTTGGGTTTATCTGGCTGATTTTCTGGTACGTTGGTTACGAAATTCCTTCCAAACAGGTCAAGCTCTCGAAAGCTGAATACGATTATATCCACAGCGATAACGAAACAACCCCCGACGCAGTCGCCGACCACGGCAAACCCGTTTCATGGGCTAAACTCCTGAGTGTTCGCCAAACCTGGGCGTTTGTTTTTGGCAAGATGCTTACCGATCCCATCTGGTGGTTTTTTCTGTTCTGGCTACAGGATTATTTCGCCACGACCTTTCACCTCGATACCAAAAAACCGAACTTATATCTGGCCGTGCTGTACACCTTGGTCAGTATTGGCAGCATTGGCGGAGGGTATCTGTCGTCGGCGCTGATTAGTCGGGGCTGGAGCGTCTGGCGAGCACGCAAAACGGCCATGTTCATTTTCGCGCTGCTGGTATTGCCGGTTATCGCCGTGCGGTTCGGGCCGGGTATCTGGGGAGCCGTCGCCCTCATTGGGCTGGCGGGTGCCGCCCACCAGGCCTGGAGCGCTAATATTTTCACGACCGCTTCTGATATGTTTCCGAAGCGGGCCGTAAGTTCAATCGTGGGCATCGGCAGCATGGCTGGTTCAATAGGTGGCATTATTTTCCCGGAAATCGTCGGGCGTATTCTCGACAGCTACAAGCAGGCGGGTAATGTTCAGGCAGGCTATGGTATCATCTTTCTGATGTGTGGCTCGGCTTACCTGCTGGCCTGGTTTGTCATGCACCTGCTCACGCCAACCATGCAACCTGTTAAGTTGGAAACGCCTGAATCGGAAGCAGTAGTTTAAAGTTTACTGTTTTTGGTTGGCTGACGCAAGATTTGCTGGCACGTCAGCTAACCAAAAACGGTAAACTTTAAACTGAAACTATAAAAACATGGAAATCACAACCTCGCACCCCCTGGCTTTACCCGTTGGCGTAACGCTTGACCGGTACATCATGCACCGGCAAACGGCCTTCCCCTATGCTACCGGCGAACTCTCGCAGTTGCTACGCGATATTGCCTTAGCCAGCAAAATCATCCACCGGGAAGTGAATCGGGCCGGGTTGATCGATTTGACGGGGGGCATGGGCGTGGAGAACGTGCAGGGCGAAAGCCAGCAGAAGCTGGACGTGATTGCCAATATCCGGTTTTGCCGCGCCCTGAAAAACGGCGGTGAAGCTTGCGCCATCATTTCGGAAGAGGACGAAGACATTATTTTTACGGGCAATAACAAGGGCAAATATGTCGTCGCTATTGACCCGCTCGATGGTTCATCGAACATCGACGTGAATGTGTCTATTGGCACTATTTTCTCCATTTACCGACGCATCACGCCCATTGGTTCGGAACCTACGCTGGACGATTTTCTACAGGGCGGTCGTCAGCAGGTGGCGGCTGGTTATGTTCTTTATGGGTCGTCAACGATTATGGTTTATACCACCGGCCATAGTGTGAATGGGTTTACGTACGATGCCTCGCTGGGTGAATACATCCTGTCGCACCCTGACGTTCACAGCCCCGCCAACGGACAGATTTATTCCTGCAATGATGGAAATGTTGAGAGCTATGAAGCCGGTATTCAGCAGTATTTGAAAAGTTGTCGTGCCAACCAATATACCGCCCGTTACATCGGCTCGTTAGTGGGCGATTTCCACCGGAATCTGCTCAAAGGTGGTATCTATCTGTATCCGCCGACGAAGAAAAATCCCGATGGTAAACTACGCTTACTTTACGAAGCCTATCCACTGGCATTTCTGGCCGAAAAAGCCGGTTGTTTAGCCACATCAGGCCCCCTGTCAATCTTAGATATCAAGCCTACCAGCCTGCACCAGCGCACGCCCCTGTATATTGGCGCACCCATGATGGTCGAAAATCTGATTAGTTTATTGACGTGAGGGTTGTGATTTCCACAATTTCCCTGCTGCATCAATTATCAGCTATTTGGGTAGGTAACCGTACAGGCTATTCGTAGTGATCCAGATAGGCAGGTTTTCATCGTGGCCCCGCAATCACATAAATAATCATCGAATCACAACTACATTCCCGTCTTTATATTCGGCAACCGTATGCCCATCTTCCCGGATATACACCAACGGTTGATTAATAGAAAACAGGTAGTCACGAGCATTTTCAGCGCATTGCTTTTGCCATCTCACGAGTTCCTGCTCTGTCATGGTACGGGGGTCTTTTATCATTACCCCTTGCTGAAATCTGACTTCATTATTCATAGTCAACTTGCCTTTATACAAAGATAAACAAAAATGAGGGCCGTAGATTTGCCTTATAGTCAAACACGCTATCTTGTCAGCATCAAATCCCTTTCCCTACCCGACAAGATGCTATCAATCAGACCACTACTGATAATTCTCCTCATTAGTTGCCAGGCACCGTTTCTGTTTGCCCAGCAAACCGGTTCGATTGCTTCGCCCGATAAATCGATTATCCTTTCCGTTAGCAACGCCCCAACTGGCAGCGTAACGTATCGAATCACCTACAAAGGCAAAAAAGTCATCGAACCGTCCGGGCTGGGGTTTGTTTTCAGTAAGCCGCAGGTATCGCTCACGCAGTTCACGATTGCGGCTGTCGATTCTTCGTCAAAAGATGAAACCTGGAAGCCGGTCTGGGGCGAAGTGAGTCAAATCCGCAACCACTACAACGAACTGGCCGTTACGCTGGCTGATAAAGGTTCGTCGGGCATTAAGCTGCTGGTCCGGTTTCGGGTGTTTAACGATGGCGTGGGTTTCCGGTATGAGTTTCCGCAACAACCCGCGCTCAATCATTTTGTGGTGGCCGATGAAAAAACGCAGTTCGCGCTGGCTGCCGATCACAAAACCTTCTGGATACCGGGCGATTACGACACCAACGAATACCTCTACAACATCACCCGGATGAGCGAAGTGGATGCTATAACGGCGGCCAACAAAGAGAAGGACATTGCCCTGAAATCGCTCATTGGTCCAAATGCCGTTCAAACGCCACTGCTGTTCAAAACCGCCGAAGGCCTGTATATCAGCTTGTACGAAGCCGCACTGCTTAATTATCCGGTGATGCATCTGCAATTGGATAAGAAGAAATTAGTTCTCACTTCGCAGTTGGTGCCCGATGCGGTTGGCAACAAAGCGTATCTGCAAACGCCCTCACAAACGCCCTGGCGGACCATTATTGTGAGCGACAAAGCCACCGATTTACTATCTTCCAAACTGATTCTGAACCTGAACGAACCGTCAACCATTGCCGATCCGTCGTGGATTAAACCGCAGAAATTCGTGGGGATGTGGTGGGAGATGCACATTGGCAAAGCCACCTGGGAGAAAGTAGGCGGTAAACACGGAGCCAACACCCGAAACGTGAAAACCTATATCGACTTTGCCGCCAAGTACGGTTTCGACGGGGTGCTGGTCGAAGGCTGGAACGAAGGCTGGGAAGACTGGTTTGGCAATTGGAAAGAGAACGTCTTTGATTTCGTAACTCCTTACGCCGATTATAACATTGATTCGCTCTCGGCCTATGCCCGGCAAAAAGGTGTCCGGCTGATTATGCACCACGAAACCTCCGGCTCCGTCACGAACTACGAACGCCGGATGGATACCGCATTTCAGTTCATGGTGAAGGAAGATATCAATACCGTAAAGACGGGCTATGTGGGCCGGATTATTCCTCGGGGCGAACACCACGACGGGCAGTGGATGGTGGGGCATTATCAGCGGGTAGCCGACAAAGCGGCTCAGTACAAAATCATGGTCGACTCCCACGAGTCGGCTCATCCGACGGGCCTGCACCGCACCTACCCGAACTGGATGGCCAGCGAAGCCGCCCGGGGCAGCGAGTTCAACAACGCCCCTACCCTCGGCATCACACCCGAACACACGACCATCCTGCCCTTTACGCGGATGCTGGGCGGGCCAATGGATTTCACGCCGGGCCTGTTCCGCTTCAAGCTGAATCAGTTCGAGCCTACCCGCACAACGGTCGTTCGGACCACGCTGGCCAAACAGTTGGCTTTGTACATCACGCTTTACAGCCCGCTACAAATGGCGGCCGATTTACCGGAAAACTACGAAAAACACCTCGATGCATTCCAGTTCATCCGCGATGTGCCGGTCGATTGGGACGACACCAAAATCATAGCCGCCGAACCGGGTGATTACATTGCCATTGCCCGCAAAACGAGAGGCAGGGATAGCTGGTTTCTGGGCGCGATCTCCGACGAAAACAGCCGTGACCTGGCGCTTGCCTTCGATTTTTTAGAACCCGGCAAAACTTACGAAGCCACCATTTACCGCGACGCCCTGACCGCCGACTGGCAGGCCAATCCTGAAGCCTACGTGATTGAAAAGAAGCCCGTAAACAGCAAAACGAAGTTATCCATTCACTTAGCCAAAGGCGGTGGCTGCGCGATTCAATTTGTCAAACAGTAAATCGGTTTGGCATCTCGAACAAAGCTGTTCTATTTTTGCGTTAGTCAACGAGAGACAGGAGCGTGTCTCGTCACTCACAGTTAACTCATCCTATAACTTTATTCATTATGCCAATCAAACGGAAAGCGTCTGCCCACTGGGAAGGCTCAGGCAAAGACGGTAAAGGCACCGTGTCAACAGCCAGCACAGTACTGAATCAGACCCAATATTCCTTCAATACGCGCTTTGCGGATGGTGTTGGCACCAACCCCGAAGAATTGGTGGCTGCCGCTCACGCCGGGTGTTTCTCCATGAAACTGGCGTTTAACTTACAGGGCGCTGGCTTCACCGCCGACTCGCTCGATACGGAATGCACCATAACCCTCGATACCGATAGCGGCAGCATCAGCGAATCGCACTTAGTCGTGAAGGCCAGCGTTCCGGGTATCGATGCCGAAAAATTTCAGACGCTGGTAGACGACGCCGAAGCGAACTGCCCCATTTCCAAGCTGTTCAATACGAAAATTACGGTTGAGGCTACGCTGGCGTAAACTGCCCATTCCTGCTTGTTAGCACAGACTTTCGTAAAGGCAACAAGGTCGGTATATCCAGGCTTTGTTGCCTTTATACATATAGAGAAAGTTTTTGACGTAACGTGCTCCGCAAATCGTATTGACCATGACCTTCTTCTGCCTGCTGAAAAAAGAAGGAGGTAAAAGCTTACCCCGAAACAGGCTTGTGAATGCTCTTTACCCATTTTTTCGGTGAAATCGTTCTACCCATATAACCTATGAATCATTATACACAAGCCAACCCTATCCTCGTCGCTTTGGATTGTATCATCTTCGGCTTTGATGGCGAACATATCAACCTGTTGCTTATCAAACGCAACTTTGAGCCCGAACGCGGCAAATGGTCGCTGATGGGTGGATTTCTGAAGCAGGACGAAGACCTCGAAGCGGCTGCCCAGCGTATTCTCTACGACCTGACAGGGCTGACCAATAACTACCTCGAACAATTACAGACCTTTGGGGCGGTTCATCGAGACCCAGTTGAGCGCACGATTTCGGTGGTTTACTACGCTTTAGTCAATAGTCAGGAGCAGGACCTTAACGCCATTAAGGCCCACAATGCGTACTGGATTGACTTACACGAAAAACCTACCCTCATTTTCGACCACAACGCAATGGTGGAACAGGCGCAGCACCGGCTTCGATACAAAGCTGCGCTGCACGCCATTGGTTTTGAACTTCTGCCGGAGAAATTCACCATTCCCCAGCTTCAGAAACTCTACGAAGCCATATTCGATACGCAGCTCGACCGCCGAAATTTCAGCCGGAAAATCATGTCAACCGGGCTACTCATCGACACAGGCCAGAAGGACATGAACTCGGCCACCAAAAAAGGAAAACTCTATCGGTTGAACGTGGAGAAATACCAGCAGTATCTAACCGATTACGTCAGCTTTTTTCCCGAACTAACCTTAACCTAATTCGCTATTCTGACGATGGCAACAGGCGAAACGCAGCACCGGCGAGCCAGTTCCATGCAGGTAGGGATAATAAGGCAATCTGTGTGCTTTGTAGTATGAATGAACTCGGTTCATCTTTATTGACTACCTAAAAGCTAATTACCAAACCCTCAATAGTTCATGAATGTATTGACCCGTTATTTATCCGCAGCTCTATTGATGGGTTGCCTGATCATGATCTCCTGTTCAACCAAAAAAGAAGACAAAGCTGGCGAGCAAAAGCCAGGCATCGAAAAAACGCCTTATGGCCAGTTATCTGATGGCCAAACGGCCGACCTCTACACGCTGCGAAATGCGGTCGGCATGACGGCCAAAATTACCAATTATGGTGGCCTTCTTGTAGCCCTGACAGCACCCGATAAAGAAGGTAAATTTGAGGATGTTACCCTGGGGATGGATTCGCTAAGCGCCTATGTGAAGAACAACCCCTATTTTGGAGCACTGATTGGGCGTTATGGCAACCGTATCGCTAAGGGTAAATTCATGCTCGATGGTAAACCGTACACCCTGTTTGTCAACAACATGGGCAATCACCTGCATGGCGGCAAAATAGGATTCGATAAAGTACTCTGGACTGCCACACCCGTTGAGGGCGACGAACCCGCCCTGAAACTTAGCTATACCTCGAAAGATGGCGAAGAGGGGTATCCGGGAAATCTGTCGGTGGAGGTGACTTACACCCTGCAAAAAGATAACGCGCTGAAGATTGACTATCGGGCCACGACCGATAAACCTACGGTGGTGAACCTGACCAACCATACGTATTTCAACTTGACGGGTGGCGCCAAACGCGACATCCTCGATCACGTACTGACGCTCAACGCCGACCGGTTTATACCTGTTGACAAAACCCTGATTCCGACCGGCAAACTCCAGCCCGTGTCGGACACGCCGTTCGATTTCACGAAGCCAACGGCCATTGGTACCCGCATCAACGATTCGACCGATACGCAGATTAAATACGGTGGTGGCTACGACCACGCCTGGGTACTGAACGGTACAGGCGATTCGCTTAAACTGGCCGCTACGGTCTATGAGCCTACCAGTGGGCGCGTGATGGAGGTTCGCACTACCGAACCCGCCATTCAGTTTTATACGGGCAACTTCTTAGACGGCACCGTAACCGGCCGCGAAGGATTTCCGTACAAAAAACGGTACGCCCTCTGCCTCGAAACCGAACATTACCCCGACTCGCCCAACCAGCCTACTTTCCCGACAACGGTGCTGCGGCCCGGTCAGACGTACAAAACCACGACGGTTTACCAGTTTTCCACGAAGAAATAATAGAACGCAGATTGCTATGATTGGTATGATTTAAAAGGATTTTTACCTGCGTAAATCATACCAATCATAGCAATCTGCGTTCCATTCTTATGTCAACGCCACCCATTACCAACCGGGCCACTATGCCCACGGCCCACAACCCAATTCTGGAACGCAGAACCGTTGAAAATGCCAACCGAAATTTGCTGAAATATCTGCGTCCGGGTATCTCTGTCCTTGACGTAGGTTGCGGGTCGGGGGCCATTACGCGCAGCATTGCCGAAAAAACCGGGCTAACCGGGCGCGTGCTGGGCATCGACCCGAGCGCCAACCTGATTGATCAGGCCCGGCAGAACGCAGGGAATTTACCCGGTCTGGCTTTTGAACAGGCGGATGTGTATTCGTTTGATACGGTTGAGCAGTTCGACGTGGTGACCTGCGCCAGAACGCTGCAATGGCTGGCTCAACCCGAAGCGGCCCTGCTCAATATGAAGCGGTTTGTTAAACCCGGTGGTCATTTAGCCATTCTCGATTTCAATCACGAAAAGATTGTCTGGGCACCCGAACCGCCCGCTTCTATGCGAACCTTCTACGATGCATTTCTACGCTGGCGGCAGGATGCCGGTTTCGACAACGCCATTGCCGATAACCTGAAAGACATCATGCTCCACATCGGCTTTACGGATATACACGTCGAAAATCAATCTGAAACAACCAAAAAAACTGACCCCGACTTCGCCGTTGCCAGTCGCCTATGGGCCGAAGTAGCCGAGTTGCGCGGCCCGCAGTTGGTGCAGGCCGGATACATCAGCGAAGCCCTTCGCCTTCAGGCCATTACCGACTATGATAACTGGATTGCCACCGTTGGCGAGTCGATGGTGGTGTATATGCTGGCGTTGGAAGCGCGGTAAAATGGAACCGAGACATATATTGTTATCAATAGCCAAAACATTCGTCTATTTACGAGTTGGCTGTAATTCTATCACGAGACTTTAAACACCACAAATAATTGGGGAATTTAAATTTGACATATTTGCCGCCACAAAATTGGCAGGACTTTGAGAAATTTATTAAGGGTGTTGTTGATGTTATTTGGAAATAAGAAGGTTGGCAAAATTATGGACGACCTGGACAAGACCAAGCAGGCATTGACCTTTATGGATATGATGAGCAAAGAAGATTTACAGCAATTCAATGCAAAAAGAAAAATCTTACCGACTCAAAGGGAAAACTTTTGACTACTTCACTTTTAACAAAAAAATTACTATAAACAGAAATTGTATTAGCCGAAAAAGTAAGTTGACTAATATGAACAAAATTTTAGAACAGCTTAAATTAGACAAAATCAATTCGGAACTTGTACGACCCTGACGAAAGAAGAACTACATGCAACATGGGGTTTGCTGCATGTACGGCCAGACGTTAACAGCTTCGGCGGCAGTTCGCTGTTCGGCTTCAGTCCGGGCTTGACGAAATGTTATTTGGCTTTTAGTTCTTACCTTGTGCTTTTAGTTCATCATTAAGCAGCGGCTCCCGGCAGACGGAATGCTAATGCCACACCTGTAGCAAGCCCTGTTCGTTGGCAGAAATGCTTTTCAGGTTTTTTCGTAATTTTGAGTTTTGAGTTTTATGGCAGCATCATTAAACATAAACGACATACTTTCTCAAGTAAAGCAACTTGACAAAGAAGACCAACTAACGCTTCTTCAACGGCTTGCGTCTTTGCTTAAAAGAACAGAAGCATCAAAAGTTTCTTCTATACGTCTGACTTCACTTTCAGGCCTGGGCAGCGAGATTTGGAAAAGCACCAACGATATAGACAGTTACATTGACGAGGAGAGGCAATGGTAATTCAGAACTTCTCATCAAAAGTGGTCTGTTTGGACACCGCACCTTTGATTTACTTTATTGAAGGGCATAGCATTTATCAACCAATTCTTGCTAAACTTTTTGATTTCAATGACCAGGGCGGCTTTTCTTTTGTGACTTCCACGGTGACGCTTCTTGAAGTGTTGGTAAAACCTTTGCGTGAAAGCCAAACTGCTATTGCTAAACAATACCGAGATATCTTAATCGGTGCAAAGGGTATTGAAATAACTGATATTACTACTGCCATTGCAGAACAGGCAGCGCTTCTAAGAGCCAGGTACAATATAAGAACACCGGATGCCATTCAACTTGCAACGGCTATTGAACATGGTGCAGATTACTTTCTGACGAATGATAACCGGTTGAAATCGGTCAGCGAAATAAGTGTTGTGACAGTTCTCGAACTACAATAGCATTTCTGCCAACAGTGGGTTTGCTGCTATAGCGGTGCAACCCAACGCACTTCAGCTTTAGTTCACCACTCAGCAGTGGGCCCGGCGTGACAAAAAACACCAGGCAATAGTTCTTATCTTCACCAACAAAACTGGGCTTTCGGGGCTGAACATCCAATGAATGCCACCATAGCAACACGCTCTGTCGTTCCATCACATTTTACACCGACAGAACCCGGTTGCGGGCAACGGTTAGCCACTCACCCGACACGCCCCCGTTTTCAATTGTATAAGCGCGTTCGTATAAAGCAACGGTTGGGCAAATGTGATTGGGCAATCCATAGAACACGTCGCCAATAGCATACGAATGACCGCTCCCCGCTTCAACCACGAGGTGTTCTTCGCTTTGCCCAACGGCCACTAACCCAGGCGCGTTCAAAAACACAATCCGACTGCTTAACTCCCCCTCGGCCGCTACGGATTTGTGACCAATGTCAATACACAGTTTAGTGGCGTCGGGCAATGAAATCACTCGCCCAATTACCAAAGCGGCTGGCTGAAAGGGTTGCTCAGGCAAACCAGTTTGATAGCCCTTATCCCAATAAATGAACGTGCCGGGGCTGCATTCGACTGCATGTCGTTTGGCATGAATCGGAAAGGTTGGGCTTCCGCCTACTACTATAACCGGAGCCGCAAATCCGCGTGACAAAAGCGTGTCGTGCAGTAGTTGCACGGGCCAGAATGCCGCATCGCACTGTGCCGTCCGAACGGCCATATCCGGGTTCCGCAGGTGTCCGTCATAAGCATGTAAGCCAACAGGCCGAACACCCGCTAACTGGTCCAGTTCGGTATAGAGCATGAGTACAGCCCCACCGGGAGCAATGCCCGTGCGGTTCATGCCCACGTTCAGGTCTATGTATACAGGCACGACCATCCCCTCAGTTGCGGCCTGTTCGGATAGCTGACGAGCCGTAACCAGGTTATCAACCAAACACGAAAACTGAGTTTCCGGGTACGTTTTCATCAGCGAAAGCAGCCGGTGTATTTTAGCTGGGTTCGGCTGATAGGCCAGCAGCACGTCGGGTGCCCCGATCCTGGCCAGCATTTCGGCCTCGGCAATGGTCGCGCATTTAAATTTCCGAATGCCCGCTTCCAGCATCAACCGGCAGGCTTCCGGCGATTTATTGGTTTTCACATGCGGCCTTAGTCGGCTTACGTCGCTGATCATGCTTTTGAGCAGCGCGATGTTCTGCCGAACCCGATCAGGATATACGACTAAAGCGGGGGTATCGAGCAGATCGATGGAATCAATCCGGTACCAGGGCGTTTGTTCCATCGGTCAGACTAACTCAAACAGGGCCTCAATTTCTACCGGAATATTATCGGGTAATGACCCCATGCCCACCGCCGACCGAACGCCAATGCCCTGATCGGGGCCCCAAACGGCGGCAAAGAGTTCGCTGCACCCATTGATGATGTACGGATGTCGGCCAAAATCGGCGGTGCAGTTCACCATACCGAGTACTTTAATAACTCGTTTCACCCGGTCGAGGCTGCCGAGGTTGGTGCGGATAGTCGAGAGGATAGTTAGGCCCACCTGCCGGGCGGCTAATTTCCCCTGCTCCATGTCCATGTCGGCCCCGACGCGCCCAATAATCAGGCTTTTATCGTCCTGTACCGGCCCATGTCCTGATACATACAGGTACTTACCATCAATCAAATACGGTTTATAAACGCCCAGGGGTTGCGGAGCGGGCGGAAGCGAAAGGCCGGTTTGTGCAAAGGCTTTTTCGGGCGATAAGAGGTCAGATTGCATAGGAGTTGAACTAAATTTATACAAAAGAAGCGTTAGAAAGCAAGAGGCACAAACTTAACCGAATCGTTTCAGTTAAGTGGATAATTCGCCCGAAAGGCAAAGCGAAAGCAGTGTGAATCTTACCGCCCCGTAATGCGAAAGTACAGGCTGGCAATCCTGCCGAATTTACCGACCTTTCACCGCAAAAATCAGTAGTCGGTTTGCTCAGCCGACATAATTACATGAAAAAAATAACCATTCTGGCTTTTCTTAGTCTGGCAACTATTCTGTGGGTGGCCGCTACCCTACCCCAGCGTCCCACGCTCTACCTCATTGGTGACTCGACCGTGAAAAATTCCAGTGATAAAGGCGAAGGTGGTATGTGGGGTTGGGGACACTACATCGATGCTCATTTCGACACCACGCGTATTCATATTGAAAACCACGCTATTGGCGGGCGCAGCAGCCGCACCTTCATGACCGAAGGGCGCTGGGATAAAATCAAAGCCGTTCTGAAACCCGGCGATTTTGTGATGATGCAGTTCGGCCACAACGACGCCGGCCCCATCAACGACACCATCCGCGCCCGGGGAACGATTAAAGGAACTGGCAACGAAACTCAGGAAATCGACAACATGCTGACCAAAAAGCACGAGTTTGTGCATAGCTACGGCTGGTATCTGCGCCAGTACGTGACCGATACGAAAACCAAAGGCGCTACGCCGATTGTACTCTCACTGGTACCTCGCAACGTCTGGAAAGAGAGAAAAGTGGTTCGGAGTGACAACGACTACGGCAAATGGGCGGCTGAGGTAGCCAAAACTGAGGGCGCTTACTTTATTGATCTGAACGAGCTGGTAGCCCGAAAATACGACTCTGTAGGCGACTCGACCATGCTACAGGCCACTTATTTTGTGAAAGATCATACGCATACTAACGCAGCCGGGGCCAAAGTCAATGCGTTATCGGTCGTTGAAGGGCTGCGCCAGTTGAAAGCCTGCCCCTTAAATAAATTTGTGAAAGAGTAGGTAGACAGGCTATTCATATAGTTTAGCAAAATCATTTATAGATCGGTTTACTATCAACGATTCAGGTTTAACTATGTGAGTATAATTGCGTGTAAACATTACTGTATTACCATTCTCAACTAATCGCTTTTCCATAACTTTTAAAGTATTATGCATACTATTTTATACACAAAAGCCATAGTATAGTAGTAAATTGCTCCCCAAATTTTTATCATATATTTTTATTATAGCCGTTAAATTATAGGTTTACAGAAAAATGTCACAAAATAAGGCCTGACTGCTTTTAAGTATTATTACTTTAACGTTTAAGTTAGTTTTAAAATAATGTTTGATTGATAGAAAGACCCTTATTTAAATGGTATTTTTTATTCGTTCTCTACGTTTCACTAATCCCATCCATTATGAATAAAATAGTATTATTGTTAATGCTGTGCTGCTTTCAGCAAGCTTTTAGCCAACCCACTCCTTGTGTAGTAAATGTAAGCTATACACTAAGGTATCAATCAAGCAGTGGTGGCAACTGTACGTATCTTTTTACGCCAACGGTAACAGTTAATCAATCTGGAGCTTCGGTGAAATTGGCCCGCTATACGTTTACGGTTGGTGCCACTACCGTTACGGTATGTTATTCTGGCAATCCCGTTGCCATTGTCAATTGCAATGGACCCTTCACCGACCTTCCGGGTGGAACTAATCAGGTGTTTCCAACAGCAACGGTAGTGTTACCCTGTACCAATAATGGCACGTTAGTCCTCACAGGCAGCACATCTACACAGGGAACCAGTACCTGCGCCACACAAACTATCTTTAATGGCCCCTTGCCTGTAAAGCTGCTCTCTTTTTCAGGGGCGTCTAAGACTAACGGAATTCTGCTGAACTGGGCTACAGAATGGGAATCGCAGAACGAAGGATTTGATGTACAAAAAAGCACAAATGCTGCATCGTTTGAAGGCGTTGGTTTTGTAAAAGGCCATGCCACTACCAACGAGTTATCTACGTATGAATTTGTTGATCAGGATGTTCAGGCCAACCAAACGTACTATTACCGTCTGAAACAAAAAGACGTAAGCGGTGCCGTCGACTACTCTAAGATTATTGCTGTGAAGCACACGCTCGGGCAGGAGATAACAGCCAACGTGTTTCCTAATGCGAACAACGGAGGCAGTTTTATGGTATCTATGAAAGAGGCTCAATCGGCTACGATTAAGCTATTTAACGAAGCTGGCATTGAAATACCAGTGAGTATTTCAAAAACAGGCGACCCTGATCTGGTGTCGGTATCTTCCAGAAATTCACTGTCCAAAGGGGTTTATCTGCTGCAGCTTATCAACCCCAATAATGTAGTGCAAAAATCACTCAAAGTGGTTGTCCAGTAGAATTTCCAATAGCGATAATCGGAAATGGATTTTTCACATCTTCTTTTTTCTTCGACATGAAAAAAACTCCTATACATAAAGCGGCTCCCTCTAAAAAGAAGCGATACGTAGCCCCCGATCTTAAGTTATTGGGCAATGCTAAGGCACTTACCCTCAAAAGCGGGTCTTCCACCGATGGCTTTGGCACGTTCTCTTAAAATCAACCGCATATTTGGCTAAGATACGGTTGGCAAACGCAATAGCTTATCTGCATTCTGGCGTTTGTATTTAGTTACGAAAGGCCTGATTTCTCAATTTGTTGAGAAATCAGGCCTTTCGTCTTACTCAACATGTGCCACATCAATGATCCACGCCGTTCGCGTCTGATGGCTGGTCTAACGAGACACCACTAAATAAATTACCGGCTGATTTTGTATTTATAGTAAACTGGAGCGCCGATAGGTCTTATAAAAGGGTTATCTTTCCATTTATAGGATTATAATTGACCCCATGCCACACGATAAACTCACGTTTCTTTTCTTCTTCCTACTTACTCAGGCGTTTGGCCAAACGATCAAACCCGATAGTTCATTCGTGCAGGCGGCCCGTTCGCAGGCTGTAGCCACTTACGAGCAAACGCTTCGTTTACAGGCGCACGTATATGAGGGCAATGAGTACATCACGCACGACCATCGCATAAAAATTCACCCCTATTACCGGGTTGATAGTTTGCTGGAAGGCACCGTTTCCTATAATGGCGTGAATTATCGGAATGTGCGGATGCAGTATGACATCGTTCGCGATGAACTGGCCGTTCAATTACCCGAAAATGGCTACCGGCTCCAACCACAAACCGACAAAATTTCGGCTTTCTCGATGGGACCGTATCAGTTTACCCGCATCGTGGGCGACAGCGCAGCCGGTGTACCAACGGGCTTTTACGAAATTCTGTACGACGGTCGGATAAAAGCCCTGGCCCACCGCGCCAAAACCGTCCATGAAGATATTTCGGGCGGTTTCTACAAAGCCGATTACCTGCCCGCCGACCGCTTTTTCATCCTCAAAGAAGGCGCTTATCACGGGGTAAAAACAAAACGTTCGGTGCTTAGTCTATTTCCCGATCAGGCCAAAGCTTTACGGAAATACCTGCGTACTAACAAACTGAAATTCAACGATGAGCTTCGCGAGGCAGCCATTACCCGAACCGTGCAGCATTACGATGAACTGACAAAGTAACTATGACCCAATTTTACCGTGCCACTTTTCTGATGCTGTGTTTGCTTGGCCTGCTCAAACCTGTTTTTGGGCAGAATTTGGCCGAAAAACTCGTTAGTGGCGATTTTTCCAGCCTGCGCTTTGAGCAGTTCGTTCAGCGTATTGAAGCCCAGACGCCTTACCGGTTTTTCTACAATCCTGCCGATGCCGACAGCATTCAGGTAGATATGCGCGTGGATAACCAACCGCTTCGGGTGATGCTGCGGCAACTGCTGAACGGCACTAAATATGGGTTTGCCATTGATAACCAGCAGCGAGTTTATATTACCGCCAACCGGCTTATTCGCACCGAATTACCCATTGGCTTTTTCAATCGGGGTGGCGCTGGTTCGGCAACAGACTCAACCCTGGCCGCTTACCTGACCGAAAACCGGAAAAAGCGCGTTGAACCGGAAACCAAAACCTACGAAATAGGTAAGCGTACTAACCCAATCCGGCCGGGCCGCTCAACGGTGGCGGGGTATGTGCGGAATACCTCATCGGGTGAGCCGATTGTGGGGGCTGCTCTCTACATCGAGAGTCCTCGCGTGGGCACTGTCACCGATCAGTTCGGCTATTATTCCATCACCCTGCCTCGCGGGCGCCACGACCTCCGGTTGCGGAGCATTGGCTTGAAAGACACCCGCCGACGCATTATTCTCTATGCCGATGGCAAGTTCGACATGGAGATGGAAGACGATGTGATTGCCCTGAAAGAGGTGGTCATCGAAGCCGAAAAAGACAAAAATATTTCGGGCCTGCAAATGGGACAGGAACGGGTCGATATCAAAAGCATCAAGCAGGTGCCGACGGCCTTAGGCGAAGCCGATTTATTGCGGGTAATCCAGACGCTGCCGGGCGTGAAAACGGTGGGCGAAAGTTCCACCGGCCTCAACGTGCGCGGGGGCGCTACCGACCAGAACCTGATTCTGTATAACGACGCGACTATTTACAATTCCTCGCACCTGTTCGGGTTTTTCTCGGCCTTCAACCCCGACATGATTAAGAGTGCCGAACTCTACAAAAGCGCCATTCCGTCGCGGTTTGGGGGGCGGTTATCGTCGGTGCTGGACGTGCAAACGCGGGATGGGAATAAGAAGAAGTTTGTCGGGTCGGGCGGGATTGGCCTGCTCACGGGGCGATTGACACTCGAAGGGCCGATTCTGAAAGACAAAACATCGTTTATCGTGGGCGTTCGGTCGACGTACTCCGACTGGCTGCTCCGGCAGTTGCAAAGTGCCTCGTTCCAGAAAAGTCAGGCTCAGTTTTACGATCTCAACCTACACATCACCCACGACTATAACGAGCGCAATACGCTCTATCTGACCGGTTATCTAAGCCGCGACAAGTTCCGACTCAACAGCGATACGTCGTACCGATATCAGAACCAAACCGCCACGCTGAAATGGAAGCACGTATTCACGAACAAACTCTACAGCGTGTTTACGGGTAGCTACAGCGGCTACAAATACGGTGTGTCGAGTGAGAAAAATCCGGTCAATGCCTATCAATTAGCCTTCTCGATTAACCAGTCGCAGCTAAAGGCCGACTTCAATTTTTACCCGACGAATCAACATGCCGTTGATTTTGGCGTCAGCGCTACGCATTACCGCATTTCGCCCGGCAACTTTCAGCCACTGGGCGATAAGTCGTTAATTGCGCCCGATGTAGTGCCTACCGAACAGGGGCTGGAAACTGCCTTCTACATCGGCGACCGATTTGACATTAGCCCTAAACTGTCGATCAGCGCCGGACTTCGGTATTCGCTCTATTCGTATTTAGGCCCTAATTCGGTATTTCAGTACGCGCCGGGGGTTCCCAAATCCGTAAACTCGATCATCGACACCGTAGCGTATGGGACGAACAAAGCCATTGCCACCTACGGCGGGCCGGAGTATCGGGTCGCCATCCGGTACGCGCTTTCCAGCACGGCTTCCGTGAAGGCGAGTTTCAACCGAACGCGGCAATACATCCAGATGCTTTCCAACACGACCGTTATTTCGCCTACCGACATCTGGAAACTCAGCGACCCCAACATCAAACCGCAGGTGGGCGACCAATACGCGGCCGGCATTTACAAAAACAACCGATCCAACACCATCGAACTTTCGGTGGAAGGCTATTATAAGACCTTACAAAATCTGCTCGATTACCGCAGTGGGGCTTCGCTGATTTTGAATCACCACATCGAAACAGACGTGGTTAATGCCGAGGGAATGGCCTATGGCGTAGAGTTTTTAGTGAAGAAGTTAACCGGCAAACTGAACGGCTGGCTCAGCTACACCTACGCCCGAACGCTCCTGCGGACAACTAATGTAGGCAACAGCGAAGCTATTAACCAGGGAAATTACTACCCAAGCAGCTACGACAAGCCCCACGATGTAACGATGATTGGCAACTACAAAATCAATCGTCGGTTTAGCTTGTCGCTGAATTTCACCTACAGCACCGGCCGACCTATTACGCTGCCCGTTGGCAAATATATTCTCGACAATGCGCCCCGGCTGTTGTATTCGGAGCGCAATCAATACCGCATTCCCGATTATTACCGCGCCGATTTTGCCATGAACATTGAAGGTAATCACAAAGTGAAAAAGCTGGCCCACAGTTCCTGGACGATTGCCATCTATAACCTGCTGGGGCGGCACAATGCCTATTCGGTCTATTTTAAGTCGGAGAATGGAAAAATCAACGGGTATCAGCTCTCCATTTTTGGGCAACCGATTCCGTCGGTAACGTATAATTTTAGATTTTGAAAAAGGGTTGGGACACAGAGCGGCACAGAGACGCACGGAGATACGCAGAGAAAATTTAATAAAAACCTCTGTGTATCTCCGTGTCTTCTCTGTGCCCCAACCGTTTAACCTTATGAAAAACAAATACTTACTCTTGCTACTACTGGCAACCGGGTGTGTGGACCCCTATCGACCACCCGAAATCACGTCGCCGAACAGCTATTTAGTCGTGAATGGCTTTTTCGACAGTGCGCCGGGAGCGACCACAACCATTTCGCTCTCGCGCACGCAGAACCTGACCGACACCAAAGCGCCCACTGCCGAAACGAAAGCGCAGGTGACTATTGAGAGCCAGAATAAAGCAATTTACACCCTCAAAGAAGGCACAGCGGGCGCTTACACATTATCGGGCGTGACGCCTGTGTCTGGCGAAACCTATCGGCTACACATTCGAACGACTAAAGGCGTTGACTACTACTCGGACTATGTGCCCGTTGTTCAAACGCCCCCCATTGACAGCATTACTTATCGCATTGAAGACGACGGACTGCGAATCAACGTAAATACTCACGACTCCCGAAACAACACCCGTTATTATCGCTGGGAGTTCGCCAGCACCTGGGAATACACATCTCTTTTCAACTCAACGCTGGAGTTGAAGAACAATCAGATTGTTGATCGTCAGGAAAATGTGTATCGGTGCTGGAGTGGCGAAAACTCCACCAACATTATGACTACCTCAACCGTGCGACTTAGTCAGGATGTTGTCAGCCAGTTTCCGCTAACATTTATTCCGGCTAATTCCATTAAACTGGGCGTGAAATACAGCATTCTGGTTCGGCAGACTGCCCTAAGTCAGACCGGTTTTGATTACTATGACCTGTTAGCCAAAATCACGCAGAATATCGGTTCTATTTTCGATCCGCAGCCGTCGCAGATTACTGGCAACATTCGTTCGTCTACCAACGCCAGTGACTTAGTGCTGGGCTTTTTTCGGGTCGGCAATGTGACCACCAAACGTATTTTTATCAGGCGGGCGCAGGTGCCGTTTAGCTGGATTGCCAACACGGGCTTTGGCGGCTGCACGGTCGATACGCTCTCGGTGGCAGATATACGGAAATATCTGCCCACTATCATCAGTTCGTATGAAGGCGGCAAGTACCTGACTACGTCTGAGTTTTGTGCGGATTGCCGGGCACGGGGCGGTACCAATAAACGACCCGATTTCTGGGAGTGAACTTACCACCTCCAACCGAAGCGTCGGCCCGGCCCCTCCTAAAACAGGAGGGGGCTAAAAACCTCCGGCGGCATAGCCCCCTCCTGTTTTAGGAGGGGGTTGGGGGTGGTAAACAAGCGTCGATTTAAAAAGCTATAGCAGATGAAATGGATACTCTACATATTATTATTCCTAAGCAGCGTGTCTGCATACAGCCAGGTGACGGAATCGGCGCGGGCGCTGGTGCAGCCGTTTGACCAGTATCGTCGGCAGACATTGCCCGAAAAGCTGTTCGTACACACCGACCAGGCGTTTTACCTGACCGGCGAAACACTCTGGTTCAAAGCCTATTATGTTGATGGCTCATTTCATAAACCCCTCGATCTGAGCAAAGTAGCTTATATTGAAGTAATTGACAGTGAACAGAAACCCGTCCTACAAACCAAAGTAGCCCTCGCGACTGATGGGGGCAATGGCTCACTGTTTTTGCCCGCATCCCTGAACTCCGGTAACTACCTTCTGCGGGCTTATACAAACTGGATGAAGAATTTCAGCACCGATTTTTTCTTTGAAAAACCACTCACTATTGTCAATCCGTTTAAGCCGCTCGGCTTGCCAGCCGCTTCGCCAACCACCGATTACGACATTCAGCTATTTCCCGAAGGAGGTCATCTTGTGCAAGGATTGCCAGGAAAAGTCGCTTTCAAGGTAGCCGATGCATTGGGGCGGGGCGTAGCCGTTCGAGGCTGGTTGCTCAACGAACAGAACGACACACTGAGTCGGTTTGCCTCGTATAAGTTTGGCATTGGTACGTTTACCGTAACGCCATCGGCGGGAACTGCTTACCGGGTCGTTTTCGCCGACGAAAAAGGGCATATGCACACCCGGCCACTACCAGCCGTTCAGGCGCAGGGATACACGATGCGCGTAGAGGAAACGGCAGCCAATCAATTGAACGTGCATGTACATACCAATGTCGCGGGGGCCTCATCAGTTTATTTATTCGCCCATACCCGCAACGACATCAAGGTAGCGGAAATGCGTTCGATTGACCGTGAAACCGTTTTTCTGATTGATAAAAACGTGCTGGGCGAAGGCATCTCACACCTAACTGTTTTCAACGCTGACCGAAAGCCGGTTTGCGAACGGGTCTATTTCAAACGACCCACGCAGCAGCTACGCATTACATTGAAACCAAATCAGAGTCAATATGCGTCCCGAACAACCGTAGGACTGGATGCGTCGGTGCTGGCTTCAGCGGCCAAAATACATCAGGTATCTCTGTCGGTTTCGGTCTATCGGGTCGATTCATTAGCTTCCCTCAACTCAGCAAACATCCTGAGTTATTTGTGGATGACCTCCGACCTTCGGGGGACTATTGACTCCCCGGACTATTATCTCCAGCCGGAAACCGACGAACTAAAGCAGGCAACAGACAACCTGATGCTCACGCACGGCTGGCGTCGGTTTCGGTGGAACGATGTGCTGGCTGGTAATCAACATACGAAAGTCATACCCTTTCTGCCCGAGCACAACGGGCTACTGGTGCAGGGCACTGTCACCGAGCCTGGGTCGGGTAAACCTGTTTCCAACATCATGACGTTTCTATCGGTCCCCGGCAAACCCGTTCGGCTCTATACGTCAAAAAGCGATTCGTTGGGAAAAATTCGGTTCGAGATGCCGGATTTGTACGGTTCCCGGAGCCTGATTGTGCAGACCAATCCGCAGGATAGTCTTTATAAACTTACCATAGCGAATCCATTCTCTGAAACGCCCTCACCAACCCGATTGCCCGCTTTTTCATTGGATGAATCGAAGGCCGATCAACTTCTGAACCGAAGCGTAGCGATGCAGGTACAATCGACGTATTGGGGAGAGAACGCCATTCGGTACCAATATCCGGCGGTCGATAGTGCGGCCTTTTACGGAAAACCCAGCGAATCGTATCTGCTGGATGCCTACACGCGCTTCCCGCGTATGGAAGAGGTCTTGCGGGAGTATGTGCTGGGCGTGATGCCTCGAAAACGGCAGGGGCATTTCCGGCTGTTTGTGCCCAATGCGCCCTACCGGACCATTTTTGAGAACCCTTCCTTAGTCCTGATGGATGGCGTACCGATTTTCGATATGGACAAAATCATTGAGTTCAGCCCACTGAAAATAAAGCAGTTAGATGTGATTACGAACCACTATTTCATAGGTCCGGCTATGTTTACGGGCGTGATTAGTTTCATGACCTACAAAGGCGACCTGGCGGGTTTTCCGCTCGACAGCCGGTTAGTGAAAGTGGATTACGATGGGTTGCAGCTACAGCGAGAATTCTACACGCCTTCCTATGCAACGCCCCGCCAGCAAACCTCCCGCCTGCCCGACGGCCGAACGCTATTATACTGGAATCCCAATCTGAAAATCAATGCACGAGGCAACGCGCATGTTGACTTTCCCACCTCCGACCAAACCGGCACCTATGTGGTGGAAGTGAATGGATTAAGCACACAGGGACTTGCTGGTAGTCAGCGGGTGTTGTTTGAGGTAAAAAATACACCGAAGTAGGTGGTTGCCCTAATAGGTAAGTTCATCCGGTCAGCTAATGTGCGTCCAACGATGACTGAAGTTGTTAAGCTCTAATCCCATTGGGCGGGGAATGGCCTATTAGTAGAAGCTTAAAGGCCGCTTTTCTTCTCCATCTCGGCGGGGTAACGGGCTCCCTCTATGGTGATTTTTGACGCGGCTTCGTTAATTTCAACGAGATCATCAGCAGTCAATTCCACAGCAGCAGCACCAATGTTTTCGTCCAGCCGATTTAATTTGGTCGTGCCGGGAATGGGAACAATCCACGATTTTTGTGCCAGCAACCACGCCAGGGCAATCTGGCCGGGTGTTGCCTGTTTGTGTTGAGCAAATTTTTCCAGCAAATCAACCAAAGCCTGATTCGCTTTCCGATTTTCCTGGCTAAAACGGGGAACGGTACTCCGAAAATCCGTAGCATCAAGCTTGGTGTTTTCGTCAATCTTTCCGGTCAAAAAACCCTTTCCCAGCGGACTAAAAGGAACAAAGCCGATGCCTAACACGTCCAGCGTGGGTAGAATTTCTTTTTCAGGCTCCCGATGCCAGAGCGAATACTCGCTTTGCAGAGCCGTAACCGGCTGAATAGCATGTGCCCGGCGGATCGTAGCAGCCCCGGCCTCGGAAAGCCCAAAATGCTTCACCTTGCCAGCCTGAATCAAGTCTTTCACGGCCCCTGCTACGTCTTCAATGGGTACGTTCGGATCAACCCGGTGCTGGTAGTACAGATCAATAACATTGATCCTGGGCCGTTTCAGAGAGCCTTCGACTACCTGTTTGATGTGTTCAGGACGACTGTCCAGGGCATTCCACCGCGCATTTGCTTCGGTTACGTTGGCGGGTGCCCAGCCGAATTTGGTGGCGATGACAACCTGTCCGCGAAACGGCGCGAGGGCTTCGCCCAGCAGTTCTTCATTGTGGTAGGGACCGTACACTTCGGCGGTGTCAAAAAAAGTTACCCCTCGCTCAACGGCGGCCCGCAGCAGAGCAATCATCTCGGTTTTGTCTTTGGGCGGGCCATACGACCAACTCATGCCCATACAACCCAAACCCAGGGCCGACACCAGCAGGCCGCTCCTGCCAAGTTCTCTTGTTTGCATTGTCTTCATTTTTTAGGCAACCGTTTGAGCGTAAATGCTTCGCCCGGCGCCAATACTTTCATACGCCCTGGGTTGACAAGCCGTTTTGCCAATTTTTCGGGATCGCCATTGAACGGGTTAAAATCGGGCGCATCGACCGATCCCCAGTGACAAAGCAGCAGTGGTGTATTCGGGTAGGCATTCGCCACTTTTACCGCCCCCTCGAAGGTGAAGTGCCATTCACTGTCAGAAAAATCAAAAAAGATTGCATCCGGGGTCGGCATAGTCAGGTGGCCGGGTGTCAGGCGGGAATCGCCTGGTGCCCAGATAGTACCGTCAGGGGTCTCAATCCAGAATCCACAGGCATCCTCATTCTTAAACCGACGCTTACTCATGCCCGGATAGGCGTTTTGATACGCATGATCCGCTGGCGTTAGGGTAACTTTGATAGGGCCAACCCTGAAGCTGTCGCCAATGTTGTGACCGAAGGCCGGTAGCCCTAAGTTCTGCATCAGCGAATCGACATACATCGTGGAGTGAAAGGCTTTGGTGACGCTTTTCAAATCCTGATTGGTCGGAACGCTGAAGTGGTCATTATCCGCGTGTGTCACCAGAACGGCATCCAGACGAGGTACGTCTTTTGGGGCAATGGGGAAATCAATCAGGACAGGCATATCGAAGCCTTCCAACACCGGATCGACCATAAACGTGGTACCCCGGCTATTCACCAAAAAACCGGCGAAACCTAACCAACGAATCGTGGTTTGCTTCGATGCACCGAAGGCACCAGCACCAAACGGCTGCGTTCTGGGAGCGCGTGCCTGACGTGGCCCGGCCTGATACTTCTTTTCGGCCTTCTTCGTGCTGTCAATGGTCGTTTGCGCCCGCGCATTAACCGTCAACTGAATACCTACGACGACGAGTAATGTCCAGATTGTTGATGTTTTCATTGGCTGATAAGCTGTTTTTCGGCGTTTCATACATAGAACCTGTTTAAACTTTCGAGATAAGTTGAAAAGGGAGCGTTTTTGTCATGCTGAGGAACGAAGCATGACAAAAACCGCTACTCAGGAAAAGTTTAAACAGACTCATAAACAGTAAGGCAACACTATAAATTAACACGACAAAGGTCTCCCTAATTTTCCCCCGGCTACTTATACAGATTGCGGTTTTACTTACCATTATTCCCGATTGCAACAGTCGGGCAACCATCACAAAAACAAGGTTGTTACTTTTGAGTCAGTTGACCCGAAAGCCAATGGATAAAATCGAAGAAATAGAAAGCGTTGCTCAGTTCAACGCTAAACGTGGACAGCCAACCCTGCATCCGTTGGTGAGCGTGCTGGATCAATCGAAATCAAAACCTATTCAGCCCGTCCGTCAGTTGTCGGAGTTGTACATTATCTTCTTGAAAGATACCGCGTGTTCACCCCTGCACTACGGTCGTAATCACTACGATTACCAGGACGAAACGCTGCTGTTTATTGCACCGGGGCAGGTGTTCGGCTTTAAGGAAACGACTGACCTGCTACAACCCAACGGATGGGCACTTGCCTTTCACCCGGATTTGATTCGCGGTACATCGCTGGGCAAGCATATCAGGGACTATAGTTTCTTCGCTTACGATATTAACGAAGCCCTTCATATTTCGGCGCGGGAACGGCAGATTGTGCTGGAATGCTTTCAAAAAATTCAGTATGAATTAGACCACGCCATTGATAAACATAGCCGAATTCTGATGGTGAGTGCCATTGAGTTGTTTCTCAACTATTGTGTGCGGTTTTATGATCGGCAGTTTATCACGCGGGAGCATCTCAACAAAGACATTCTGGTGCGCTTCGAGGGGTTGCTGGATAGCTATTTTGACTCGGATAAACCCCAACTGATTGGTTTGCCATCGGTAGGCTATTGCGCTGATGCATTGAATTTATCGGCGGGCTATTTCAGTGAACTTGTCAAAAAAGAAACCGGAAAATCAGCTCAGGATTATATTCAGGCTAAAGTAGTCGGGATTGCAAAGGAAAAGGTAGTTGATCTGAGCAAATCGATTAGTGAGGTTGCCTATGAAATGGGGTTCAAATACCCCCAGCACTTTACGCGGTTCTTTAAACAGCAAATCGGCCAGACTCCCCATGACTACCGATTACGCCTGAATTGACATCGGCTTTTACTCGGTACCAAGTGAACGACCACCTTCTAAGAAGGTGGCTTAAAGATCGGGCATAGCCCTCTTTACTTTTTCCTGTTTCATGGTCCCCACCAACGTAGGCGACTCCACAGGCCCAACACGACGTTCCATCGCTGAATCTCTTAGTAAACCGAAATGCAAAATGTTGATAGCCGCATTTACATCTCGTAAGACCACTTCGCCACAATTGGGGCAAACCCATTCCCTATCGGAGAGGGTTAACTCTTTGTGGATGTATCCACAGGCGTTGTGGAGCTTACTCGATGGCTCAAAACGACGAATCGTAACCACATGCTTGCCCCGCCAATCGGCTTTGTATTCCACAAACGTTTTGAACGTTCGCCAACCCGCATCGCTGATAGAGCGGGCTAACTTGTGGTTTTTGACCATGTTGGACACGGCCAAATCTTCCAGCACAATCGTATCGTATTGCTTGGTTATCGCATCTGATACTTTGTGCAAAAAGTCTTTACGCTGGTTGGCTATTTTCTCATGCAAACGAGCAACCTTTTGGTTGGCTTGCTTTCGATTCTTACTACCCTTCTTTTTCTTCGCAGCCCGCCGTTGCAAGGCTTTTAGCCGATCAATGGATTGGTTAAGATGTTTAGGGGTAGCGTATTCTGTACCGTCTGAAAGCACGGCAAAGGTTTTGATACCTAAGTCAATACCTACACAGGTTGGTTTTTCAATGGGTTTAGGAGCAGGCTTTACCTCACCTGTTTCCACTAATACCGACGCAAAATACTTGCCTGTTGGTGTACGTGAAATCGTTACCGTCTTTACGGTTCCATTGAAAGTACGGTGGAACACGGTTTTGATTGGCTCTTTGAATTTAGGCAAATCAATCGTGCCCGCATTGAAGTCAACCATTACGTTCTGTGGACACTGGAAGGATTGGTTGCCCTGCTTTTTTTTAAAGACTGGAAAGTCAGCGGCCCCTTTGAAGAACAGACTATATGCCGAATCCAGATTGACCAATGCTGATTGTAGTGACTGGCTATTGACTTCCTTTAGCCAAACACATTCTTTTTTAAGGTCCGCCAACTGCGTATTCAGTTGGAACCGGGAGATATTGACCTGCTTGGTTGAGTAGGCAAACGTTTTAGTCTCCAAAGCCAGATTGTACACAAACCGAACAGCCCCAAAATGCTTCTTGAGCAATTCGACTTGCAGGTTTGTAGGATAAATCCGGTATTTGAACGCTTTCAACATCTGGTAAAGACAACCTATATTTTATACAAAAACAAATAATTGTGTAAAATATAGGCGTAGCCAAAACAAGTACATAACCACCTGCCTGGCAGGTGGGTTTCTAAGTTTCACTAAAATGGATTAAATCATCACCTACTTTTGACCATGAAAACGATTTCATCGCTCATGTTGCTAATTGGGCTGTTGTCCACGGAGAGCCTGGCTCAGCAATCCCTTTTCAGAGAATCTCCGATTATCTCCCCCCAAATCAATGCCGACCATTCCGTTACGTTTCGCCTGCGGGCACCGTTGGCAAAAACTGTAACAATAAGTGGTACGTGGATGCAAAGCGAGGGAGTTAACCGACCTTCCAAAAACCTGACGCCAGGAGCCGATACGGTATGGACGTACACCACCGAAGTTTTGCCTTCTGATATGTACTTTTATTCGTTTTCGGTGGATGGCGTTCGCACGGTTGACCCGTCTAATGCCCACGTAGTGCGTGATGTGGCCAGTATTTCCAACACCTTCATCATCGACGGTACATTGGGCGATCTGTACAAAGTGAACGCGGTGCCGCACGGCACGGTAGCCAAACGATGGTATGACTCACCCAAAACGGGCAAAAACCGGCGTATATCCATCTACACACCGGCGGGTTATGAAACTGGCCAAACGAAGTATCCCGTCTTGTATCTGATGCACGGCATAGGGGGTGATGAAGATGCCTGGCTGACCACGGGCCGGGCGGCACAAATTATGGATAACCTGATTGCTCAGGGCAAAGCCAAACCCATGATCGTGGTAATTACGAATGGCAATGTGGCAATGGAAGCCGCTCCCGGCGAAGGCAGCGAAGGGCAAACCCGCCCTACGTTTATGCTGCCGAACACGATGGACGGTAAGTTTGAGCAATCATTTGGCGACATTATGAAGTTTGTCGAAGCCAACTTCCGCACGATCAACAAAAAAGACAGTCGCGCTATTGCCGGTTTGTCGATGGGCGGGTATCACACGGCGTATATTTCTCAGAATTACCCCAATACCTTCGATTACATGGGCTTGTTTTCGCCCGCGATGAACAACAAACCGGGCCAATTTCCCGATTCGCCTGCCTACAAAAACTTAGATGCCAAATTAAAAGCGCAGCAAGAAAACGGCTACAAATTATATTGGATAGCTGTAGGCAAAACTGATTTCGGCATTCTGCTCGACGGTATCAAAGACTACCGAAAACGATTAGACGCGGTTGGCATGAAATACGAGTTTAAATTTACCGAGGGCGGCCATACCTGGACCAACTGGCGTGAATACCTGACCGAATTTAGCCAGCGAATTTTTAAATAAGTGCCGGTCGATTAGACTATTAAACAAAAAAGAGCACCCACAAGTGCTCCTTTTTTGATGTATCTACTGTTGGCTCCACCGGAGCGCATTTTCCAGCAACCGCAGAAAATTGGCATCTTTCCAGACTTCGGCAGAATGGCCCATTGAGGTATAAAATGTTTTCCCTTTGCTAACCGTCCGATACCAGGCAACCGGATGATACTTGCCCATCCCAAAGTTTTTGTCCGCAATAAACAGCATGTTACCGTTGGGGATAATCTTGTCGCCGTTGATGTAGGAAACAATCTGCATTCCTTTGGGCTGATCGAAGAACACATACCACTCGTCTTCGTGCGACCACGAAGCAGGCAGGCTACGGGTTAGAGCCGAATCGGCGGTTGTTTCAATGTGAACGTCGGTTGTTTGAAACTGCGGTTTGAGCGGGTGATGCGAAAAACGGGTACCGAGGAGGTTCGTCTCATACCAGGGCCAGTGGTGCGAGCCATCGCCGGAGCCGTGTATACCCAGTAATGCCCCTCCCCCTTCAACGTACTGGCTCAGTGCCTGTTGCTGTTCTTCATTCAGCACAGCTCCCGTCGAGTTATTGAAAATGACCGCTTTAAACTGCCGAAGCTGCTCCGGGTTGAAGACACCCCCTTCTTCGGTTTCGTAGACAAACCAGCCGTTGCGCCGGGCCATCTCCGCGAAAACCAGCTTGGAAGCCTCAATGGACTCGCCATGCCGAAAGCCGGTTGTTTTCGAGAAGAGCAAAATAGCTGGTTGATTCGGCGGAAAATTGATGGTCGGCTTCTCGGTTTCGTAGCTCACCGGAAAACCGTTGTTGATTTTATAGACGAATAGTCTACCAGCCGCTATTAACAGCACAATCAGGCCGAACACCGTCCAGAGGATAATTTTGAGGGCTTTTTTCATTGAGATTATAGACTGATAGAACCGCTTAGTTAAACAACTGAATAGTTACAGAGGTCAACTCAATTAACCAAGGACTGACAGTGTTATTTTCGGGGGATACTTACTTCGTGATTTACTCCGCTTTCCCTTTTATGCCATAACTCAGCGCCACCACTAACAACAGCAAGGCTAAAAAGCCGAAAGCAGTGGATAGTGAAAACTGTTGGGCGATAAAACCCAGCAAAGCCGGACCGGCAAGCAGGCCAGTATAGCCAATCGTGGTGATGGCTGATATACTGACCGTTGGGGCAACACCGGGCAGCCTGCCAGCCGCGCTGAAAAAGACCGGCACAATATTGGCCGCCCCTAAGCCCAGCAGCACAAAGCCAGCCAGTGCCCCAAACACCCAGGGACTCAGGATAGCAATCAACAACCCCAGGGCACCCAGCAAACTGCCACCCACTACAACCGTTTTGCTGTTCAGCCGGGCCACCAGTTTATCCCCCACTAATCGCATTAGCGCCATAGCAATGGAGAAAGCGGCATAGCCCGCCCCCACAAACTCAGGTTCAATGCCTTTAGTATCCCGAAGAAAAATAGCACTCCAGTCGAGGATGGCCCCTTCGGCCAGAAAGATGGCAAAGCACATCATGCCCAGAAATAACACACTGCCCTGCAGCCAACTGTACCGATGGTTACCTTCGGCTGGTTTCTCATCCGTAATCGAGAATCTGGCAATAACCTGTCGTTCAACATCGGCAGAAAACAAATACTGATACTGAGTTAGGGTAATGATAATCATCAGCGTGGCAATACCGATAATCGCATAAACCGGGTTAAGTCCCAGCTTAATTAAAAAGCCCAACCCCAGCGAACCGAACAATCCGCCCACGCTAAACAGCCCATGGAGCGACGACATGATGGGTCTTCCATACAGATTCTGCACCTGTACGCCATGAGCATTCATCGCTACGTCAACAGTGCCAATGCCGGAACCGAATAAAAACAGGGTTACTGCCATCGCAGCCGTGGACGGAAGCAGGAGCAGGAGCGGCAGCGCAAAAGCCATAACCAGCACCGCACAGGCTATGACGATACGGCTACCGAACCGGCTTACCAGCCAACCCGAGGTAGGCATCATCAGCATAGCCCCACCGCCCAACAGCAGCAGTAACAACCCCAGATCGGCATCGTTCAGGGCTAACCGATCTTTCGCATAAGGAACCATTGGCGCCCAACTGGCCATACCCAGGCCGCAAACCAGAAAAATCAACTGCGTAGCTACGCGCGCCTTTACCACAGAAGGTAGTGATACATTCATAGCGCAAGTAAGTCAAATGTGGTTGGGACAGCAAATTTGACCACCGCAACCAATTTGCCGTCCCAACCAGACGTATAAGAAGGTGAGGCTGACTACTTAAATCGAACAAAAGACAATACTACTCACAAAAAGATAAGAAAAAAGCGAGATTGTCCAACTGCATTTTCTTGTTTTTTGATAAGTTAAGCTTATCGGTTTCTATGGAACTGCGTCAACTTCGGTATTTTGTTGAGATTGCCCGGGAGTTGCATTACCGCCGGGCGGCCGACCGGCTGTTTATTTCCCAACCGGCTCTAAGTCAGCAAATTCGTCTGCTCGAAGAAGAGTTAGGCGTAGAGTTGTTTGTCCGCAGCCGACGAACTATTCAGCGGAAAGTAGAGTTGACCGAAGCCGGTACGATACTGCTGAAGGAGGTTCAGCAACTGTTGCGACTAAGCCAGCAGGCGATGGACGCCACGCGGCAGGCTGGCCGACAGCAACCGATCCGAATGGGTGTATTCAAGACGCTGCTCCGTAGTCGAATTATTGATGTAATGAATCTACTCACCGAGCGAATCCCTCAGGCTACGGTTAAGATTGTGGAATTACCTTCGTTTCTGAGCGTTCAGCAGGCGCCGGTGGAAAACAGCATTGACCTGGGCCTGACCATCTTACCATTGCAGTATTCCAGCTTAGAGGCCATTCCGTTTGCCAAAGGTACCCTGTCGGTTCTGCTTCCCCGGCAGCATCCCTTAGCCCAGCAGGAACAGATTACCCTCGCGCAGTTGCAACACACGGCCTGGGTGGAAGTTTCGTCTCCGCTAAACCCGGTCTTTGACGTTATCGAGCGACTCTGCGAGCAGGCGGGTTATCGACGGCAGGTTGTGCAGGAGGTTAATTCACTGGCGTTACTGGCCGAATTCGTGCAGTTAGGCAAGGGGGTAGCCCTGATTCCTTCTCATTTTAACACAGGTCTGCTGGCGGGTGTAATTGCTAAGCCCTTAGTTAACCAGGATGGTATAGCTTATGCCGAACTGGAACTCCAGCATGTCGTGGCGTTTCTGCCGGGCAATGCATTCCCTGCCATTATCGCCTTACGCAGTGGGTTATCGCCAACAATCAGCTTGCTCACATAGACACAATCCAGCTACTTTTCCCAAAGTAACTTTACAATAATCCACAGGAAACCTCACACACCCTTCGTCCGTAGCTCGTAATCCGTACTGAAAATTTAAGCGACACCGAATGTGCCATCAATCCAATGGCTGAACGGTGGGAAATACGGGCTTCAGCGCCTTTCAGACCTGAACCCGAACGATATTGGAGACATTCAGATTCTAAAAGATGCGTCGGCAGCAGCTATCTATGGCTCAAATCACAGAAGACCACAACCCGCCATTACGGGGTATGACCACGTAACGCGGATTGAGTGGTATATTAAAGAGTTTAAGTCCCTCAACTCGACCCGCGCACGATGAGTTGGGTGGGTAATACCACCCGCTCCGGTAGTTCGGTGGGGGAGCCACTCATGGCATCCAGCAACAGCCGGGCGGCTTCGCGGCCTAAATCGTCAATGGGCTGAGCTACAGTTGTCAGGCCGGGTTCGACCAGTTCGGAGGTGGGGTCGTTGCTGAAGCCGACAATCGCTAACTCGTCAGGAACACGCAGGCCACGGCTGCGGCAGACTTTCAGGGCTTCGATGGCCGTAGGGTCGTTAATGGCGAACAGCGCGTCGGGTGGTTGGGGCAGGTTCAGCAGGTGGTTGACGTAGATATTAGCTTTTTCGAGCGTGAGATCATACGAGATAATCAACTCAGGCTCAATGGGCAGACCGTGGTGAAGCAGCGCATCGCGGTAGCCGTTCAGCCGGTTGCGGGTGTTGGGCAGCGAATCGGGACCGGCCAGATGAGCAATGCGCCGACGGCCGGATTGAATCAGGTGCTCGACGGCCAGAAACGCCCCCCGATAGTCATCTACCGTTACGTTCGGTACGTCCATGTCTTCGCACACCCGGTTGAAAAACACCACCGGAATGCTCTTCCGCTGAAACGTGCGGAGGTGGTCGAAGTTGCGGGTTTCTTTCGTATGCGACACCAGCAGCCCATCCACCCGGTTTGCCAGCAGGGTGCGGGCATTGGCCACCTCCGTTTCATACGACTCCCCCGACTGGCAAATTACGACGTTGTAACCCGCCTGCGTCAGTACGCGCTGGGCGCTGATAATCACCTTTGGAAAAAAGAACGAAATAAATTCCGGCACCAGAATCCCGACGGTGTTGGTGCGGCTTTTGGCTAAGCTGTAGGCCAACTGGTTGGGTTGATAGTCGAGTTGAGCGGCTGCTTCGAGCACGGCCTGTCGGGTTCCGGCGTGGATGTCGGTCTGCCCACGTAACGCCCGCGATACGGTCGATTTGGAGATGCCCAACTGAGCCGCAATATCCAGAATGGTAACCTGATGCGGATTGGCCGGACGAATGGGCGGTTCGGTCGGGAAACTGAAGTGCTGTTGACACGCTTTACAAAAATACCGCTGTTTACCCCGAACAATTCCCGCCCGGTTAACGGCATCAACCTGCTGACAATGCGGACATTTTACCATAGCGTCAAATTTGTATTATTCCCACAATGCGTTTGTTTCAGAAACTGAGCAATGAATTGCCTGTATAGCTGATGTACGTTGCTTTATAAAAACTAAATAGAGCTTAATTTACCTATCGGTCACGGTACCGGGAACGCTCCCGGTATTTTCTATTGAATAAATCTAAACTGATCACTTGATAAGTCAACAATAGCTGATAGTTTCCTCCTCGTGAAGTCAGGCAACATAAACAGAAAGTTCGCTGTGGCAAGCTTTGATTTTGTCTTATTTCATGAAATTACTCAATGACGTCCTAAACCTTAACCACTACTTATGAGGTATTCTTTCTTCTTTTTCGGGCTGGTCCTGTTGAGCGGATTAGCCAACGCCCAATCGCCGGGCCGGACGGTATCGGGCCGGGTAACAGGTCAGACCGGCGATGGACTGCCGGGTGTCAACATCCTTATAAAAGGTACGCAGAAAGGCACGACCACCAACGCCAGCGGACAGTACGCGCTCAATGACGTGCCGGGCGGAGCCACCCTGACGTTCTCGTCGATTGGTTTTCTGGCGCAGGACGTGGTTGTTGGCAATCGTTCTACCGTAGACGTATCGCTATCGCCCGATGAGCGGTCGCTGTTGGAAGTGGTGGTCGTGGGCTACGGTACACAGCGTAAGATTGAAACGACCGGCGCCATTGCGTCCGTTAAAGCCGCCGACATTGTGCAAACGCCCGTCTCCAACGTCGCGCAGGGGTTACAGGCACGGGTGGCGGGGGTTCAGGTCACCCAGAACTCATCGGCACCAGGCGGCAACATCAGCGTCCGCATCCGGGGCACTAACTCCATCAACGGTTCGTCGGAACCGCTGTATGTGATCGACGGAATTCAGATTGGCAATGGGGGTGGAGTCAACGACATTAGTCCCCTATCGAGCATCAATCCGAACGACATCGAGAGCGTAGAAGTGTTGAAAGATGCCTCTTCAGCCGCTATTTATGGCGCACGGGCGGCCAATGGTGTGGTACTGATTACCACTAAACGCGGCAAGGCGGGCAATACACGGGTAAGCTACGAAGGCTATTACGGTACGCAGCGCGTTAACAAAACAATGCCCGTTCTGAATGCAACGCAGTTTGCGCTGGTGGAAAACGAGACATTCAAAACCCCCATTTTTGCCGACCCAAACAATCCCGGCCCTAATACCGACTGGCAAAGCCTGATTTTTCGGGATGCGCCCATCCAGAACCATCAGTTGACGGTGTCGGGCGGGAACGAAAAGACTACCTTTTCGCTGTCGGGCAATTATTTCAATCAGGATGGTATTGTTATCAACTCCAATTTTAAACGGTACTCGTTCCGGCTCAACTTCGACCATCGCGTGAGCAACCTACTGAGCGTAGGCACCAGCCTGCTGACCGCGTATCAGGTATCCGACCGCATCCAGACCGGCAACAACAGTATCGACGGCCCCGCTTTTACGGCCAGTGTGCTGGGGGCTGCCATCGCGGCTCCGCCTACCCTGGTACCCTACCGCGAAGATGGCAGCATCTGGCCCTTTGGCGATCAGTTCAATGGCCGCTACCGCGAATCGAGAAATCCGCTCGGTCTGGCCGCCATTATGGATAAAACCCAACTGCGCCGAACACTGGGTAACATCTACGCCGAACTCCGGCCCGTGAAAGGATTGTCCTATCGAGCCAGCCTGAATGTGGATATGGGGACTACGCTCGGCGATTATTATTCGCCCCGCAGCATCATTAACGCGGCCGACCTCGTATCGGGCGGGGGCGAAGCCCGAAAAGGGAACAGTTACGGCCTGTTGCTGCTGCATGAAAGCATTCTGACCTACACCCGCACCTTCGCGAACGCACACACGCTGAAATTCACCGGACTGTTTGCCACGCAGAAAAGCATGAACAGCGCCAACAACATCACCGCGACGCTGTTCCCCAATGATGCCACCACCGACGAAGCTGTTCAGTTGGCAACCAACCGGACGGTGTCCAGCAGCCGCAGCGAGAGTCGGCTGGATTCGTACATGGGCCGGATTAACTACGGTTTCAAAGATAAACTGTTCATAGACGTAACGGCCCGCTACGACGGAGCCAGCAAATTTGGTGAGAATCATAAGTACGGCTTCTTTCCGGCGGCTTCGGTGGCTTACCGGCTGATTGAAGAGCCGTTCCTGAAAGGGCAAAACTTCATCAGCGATTTGAAACTACGCGCCAGTTACGGGGCCACCGGAAACGCCGATGCCATTGGCGCTTACCAGTCGCTGGCCTTAGTGGGGTCGGGTTTCACCAACGACTACATCTTTAACCACGTGTACACAACGGGCATCGCGCCAACGGGCATTCCCAACCCCGATCTGCGCTGGGAGAAGTCGATTCAGTCGAACATTGGCTTGGACGCGGGTTTCTGGAACAATCGCCTGAATCTGACGGTCGATGTGTACAACAAGCGCACTAACGACCTGCTCTTTGTGCAAAACCTGCCGCTGTCGTCGGGCTATGGCACCATCACGGGTAACTTTGCCAGCCTCGAAAACAAAGGGGTTGAACTGGCTCTTGGCGGGCGCATCCTGGATGGGCCGGTGAAGTGGAACCTGAATCTGAACGCCACCTTCAACCGAAACAAACTGCTGTCGCTGAGCAGTGGCGCAGAGGAATACACGGTCAACAACTTCAGCATCCTGCGCGTTGGGGAGCCGCTGGGCCTGTTCAGAACGTATATTTTCGACGGAAATTACCAGAACGGCGAGAGTGTGTTACCGGGTTCGGCCAGTCGGGTGGGCGGCACCAAAGTGCGCGACGTCAACGGCGATGACTCCATCACCACCGCCGATCAGGTCATCACCGGACGGGCGCAGCCGAACTACATTTTTGGTATCTCGACCGATGTCCGCTACAAAAACTTCGACCTCAGCGCGTTTGCGTCGGGTGTGCAGGGCAACCAGGTCTATAACCTGATCCGCTATACGTTCGAGAATCCGGGCGGGGGCCGTAATCTGTATGCTGGCGTAGCCGACCGCTGGACACCCACTAACCCCAACAACGAATACGCCGGGGTGTTGCAGGGTGGGCGACTACCCATCTCCGACCGCTTCATGGAAGATGGCTCATTTGTGCGGCTCAAGAACGTAACCATTGGCTACACCCTGCCCAAAATCAAAGGTCTTTACAGTGCTCGCATCTACGTTAGTGGCAACAACCTGCTGACGCTAACCAACTACACGGGCTACGACCCGGAGGTAAACACTTATGGCAATTCAAACACGGTGCTGGGTGTCGATAACTTAGTCTATCCCGTCGCCAAATCCTGGCTGGGCGGGGTGCAGGTAACTTTCTAATTAGTGAATGATAGAATGATTGAGTGATTGAATAGTAGAGACACGCTTTATTCAATCATTCTATCATTCACTCACTCAATCATTGAAAATATGAAAAAGACCCTCCTGTATCTCCTTACCGCAGCCACGCTTATGAGCTGCGAACTCGACGAGACACCATACTCGTCTATATTCACCAATACATTCTACAAAACGGCGCAGGATGCCGAAACGGCCAGTACGGCGATCTATGGTGCGCTGGCTGACATGTACGCCGGTCCGGCTCCGCTGATGTGTTCCGACTACAGTACCGACCAGATTTATCCGCGTCCGGTGGTGGCCCGCGACACCTACACGCTGTTTAGCTACGATGCACCTTACTCGGCAGCCACCAGCTTTACCCGGCAAAACGAATCACCTTATCAGATATGGCGGTCGGGCTACCTCGGCATCGAGAAAGCCAACTGGGTCATCGAACAGGTACCGAACGTGCCGATGGATACCAAACGACGCGATGAAATTGTGGGCGAAGCCTATTTCATGCGGGCATTTTTCCACTGGATGCTCACTAAAAACTTTGGTGACGTTCCGGTGAAAATCGCAGCCAGCACGGGCTTAGAGAAAGCCTTTACACCGAATTCGCCCAAAGCCGATGTCTACAAACAGATTTACGCTGACCTCGAACAGGCTATCCCCAAACTTCCCTCCTATTCAACCGCCCTGGTAAAAGGCCGCGCATCAAAAGAAACCGCACAGGCGCTTTACGCCAAAGCCGCGCTCTATAACGAAGACTGGGCGACGGCGCTCAAACAGGCACAGGCTGTTGTGGCTTCGGGCAAACATGCGCTGATGGCCGAGGTGAAGGATACCTACGACGTAAATAAAGAAGACGCTGCCCGTTTGGAAAATATGTTTGCCTTTGAAGGTGAGCGGTTTACACCCAATCGGACGACCCAGCTTGGTGCGCTGTTTGGCCCAATCGGGGGCAGCAATGATTACGGGGCCACCACCTACGGCTCGGCTTTTGTGTATCCGTCATTCTTTGCTTCGTTCGACCCGAAAGACAAACGCCGGACGCTGCTCGACACAACCTACGTGAACCGGCAGGGTAAAGTTGTTGCTCAGAAGGACATCACGCCCATTACGCCGAAAGGGGTTTTGGTAAAGAAATTTCAGGACCCGGCCTCAGTGGGGGCAAATTTCGCCTGCAACATCCCCATTTTCCGCTATGCCGACGTGCTGCTGATTGGGGCCGAGGCCGAAGCCCGCGCCACTGGAGCGACTCCTACGGCCTATGGCTTCGTGAATCAGATTCGCAAACGGGCGGGCCTGCCCGATCTGACCGCCGGATTGGGCAAGGATGCGTTCATTGCGGCTGTTTTGCAGGAACGTTCGTGGGAACTGTTCGCCGAAGGCGACCGCTGGTACGACCTTACGCGGACGAATATGTTCATGCAGGTAATTCCCAAAGCCGTGAACGACGTATTTCCGGTACGTAATCCGCAGGCTAAACACCGCTATTTCCCGATTCCGCAGGACGAAATTAACGCTAATACGCAGATTAAGCAGAATCCGGCATGGCAGTAAAAAGGGGGATATCACACCGGGTTAATGACCATCGATGACGCATAACAAATGACACGTGGTAAATTCATAGGTTGGAAGGCAGGCTTCTGGATCGGCGTGGCGTGGTTTGTTACGTCGATCCCGAACCTTTTGGTGGCCGCAACCCCACCGAACGTCGTGACCATGGGCAACAACCATCTGACGCTTCGCTGGCAGCAGACCGCCGGGGGGTGGCATGTGACCCAGATTCGCCTGAAAAAAGGAGCGACCTGGGTAACGATGCCGAATCCATCGGGTGCTTACACGGTACTGTATGCCGCCCAAAAACCGGCTACCACGCCCGATACCGTATTCAGGACCATCACGGGCGTGGTTTTCCCCGAAGCGAATTACATTTACCAGCAGGAAAAGTGGAAAGAAGCCATCTCGCCGGTAGCCCTGAATCGGGTGGGAATGGCGTTCCGATTCTATCCACAAGCGGCCCGTCAGATTGCGCCTAACCGGTTGATTTTCGAGGGCGAAACCGACGTGGCATCTATTCAAACCGAGTGGCAACTCGACCCGGCTTACCCAACCGATGTGCTGGTGAGGCAAACCTTGATTGCCAAAAAAGACGGGTATTTTTCGCTGACCACGCCCACACTGGCCGTTACACCCGATAAAGACCTGACCTGGGCCACCGTACCGGGTTATTTTCAGGGCAATCAGACCCAATCCAATTTCGCCTTAGCTTACGCTTATGGACACGGCGTACCAACCTTGCCCGCCGTGTATCGCGAACGGGCGGCCAGTACGCTCGCGCCCATCGTGACCAATAAATCGGGTGTTACGCTGTCGGTAATTCCCAACCCAACTCTGGCTCGCGACCCCTGGGCGAGCAACCAGAATACCCACAACGACTGGAACCTTGGCTTGTCGCACCGCAACCGGCAGGGGCAACTCACCCCTACGCTCTACTACCCGGTGTTGGGCGACTCCAAATCAGTGGTGCGGGCGGGTGATACGCTCCGCTACTCGTTTCGGTACAGCCTGACCACCGGCGACTGGTACGCGGCTCTCAAACACGCTGCCAATGATGTGTTCCGGCTAAATGAAACACTGAACCTGCGGCATAACCGGCAATCGCTCACCGACCGGGTGCAGCACATGCACCACTACCTGATCGACCCTAAAACCTCGCTCTGGAACGTGGAAGAATACGCAGGGCTGAAAATTGGGGCGCAGTCATACCTCGGCGGAGTGGTTGGGTCGCAGAAAGATGCGATGAAAAACTCGGACTACGGGGCTATGTGGCTACTGGCGAACGCTACCGGCGATACGTTGCTCACCGAGAACGTACTACCTTACGCCCTGAATTTCAAGAAAGCCCAGCAGATTACTACCGATGGCTTTTTCAAAGGTGCGCTGGCCGGGCAATACTACTTAGCCAAACGTCGGCAGTTTACCGAAGAGTGGGGCGAGGTGGTAGAACCCATCGCCGTGACATACTACACCATGCTCGACATGGGAAATATGCTCCTATTTGAGCCGGGCAACGATACCCTTCGCGAACGCTTGCGGCTGGGGGCCGAGTGGCTGCTGAAAAACCAGAAACCAGCCGGAAACTGGGCCGTAGCCTACGACCGTCATACCCAGCAGGAAGCCTTCCGCGACATCAACGATTTCCGGCCCACGTTCTACGGCCTGCTGGTGGCTTACCAGATTCTGAACGATCCCCGCTACCTCGCAGCCGCCCGCAAAGGAGCCGACTGGCTGGTTCAGAACGGCATTCGGAACGGTAGTTTTCTGGGTGTATGTGGCGATGCCCGCTACGTGGCCGACTTTGCCACCGCCCAAACCGCGCAGGCCCTGCTCGATTTATACGACATCACGAAGGAAAAATCATACCGTGACGCAGCCATTATTGCCGCCAGGGTGTATACGGCTTCGATTTATACCCACCCCATTCCCGACCGTAGCCCCCGCACCGTGAATAGCACTGCCCGCGAAGCCTGGGAAATCAGTCAGGCCGGGTTGAGTTTCGAACATGGGGGCGTATTTGGCTCTACCAATATGCACGGCCCAATTCTGCTGGCCAGTCACGCGGGCTTGTTCATCCGTATGGCACAACTGACGGGCGATGCCTTCTTTGCCGACCTGGCGCGAGCCGGGGCCACTGGGCGCGATGCGTTTGTAGACCCGAAAACAAACGTGGCGTCCTACTACTGGAACGCCATGAACCGGGGGGCCGGGCCGTATCCACACCATGCATGGTGGCAAATTGGCTGGATCACCGACTACCTCATGGCCGAAGCTGATCTTCGCACCAACGGGCAGGTTCGGTTCCCGCGTGGGTTCGTCACGCCCAAAGTGGGGCCGCACCAGACCTACGGATTCGCACCGGGAACAATCTACGGTCGGCCCGCTAACCTGATTAGTCGGGATGGCTTAGTGGTAGCCGACAACCCCAACATCGAAACCATCACAGCCCTCTCGCCCGACCGTAAAACACTGTTTGTGGTGCTGATGAATAGCCGGGCTCAGGGCACCTCAGCTACCGTGCGGCTTGATCCAACGGTGGTACAGCCGGGCAAAGGACAGTTAAATAATATTTCTGATAATCAACTAATTAACCCCAAAAAGGCGACTGTCAACCTCGCGCCGTTTGGCGTGATGGTATGGACGTTCTCCTGGGAATAATCTAAACACGATGACCTCACTTTTTTCTACACTATCCCTTACCCTGCTTGGCGCGACACTGGCAACGGCTCAGCCCCACCCGACCATTACCCTCAAAGGCAAACCTTTTGTCAATCAGGCAGGCTACAATCTGGGCGAAGCCAAACGATTCACCGTGCCCGGCGCGGCCGATGGTGCGTCGTTCTCGATTCGCGAAGTGGGCAACGCCAAAGTTGTTTTCAAAGGAACGGTAAAGAATTATGTCGGCTATTTCACTGATTTTAATCCAGCCAATTCGACCAAAGAATATGTCGTCAGTGTGCCGGGTCATGGCGAATCGGTGCCGTTCTGGATTGCTGACCACCTGATGGAAAAAGTCTCGTCGCGGCTGGCCTACCAGTTTTTCATCGACGTGCGGGGTGGTTACACCACGCAGCTAAGCCCGGCCAACGTAACGGGTGGGGGGCCGTCACGCGATGGTGGTGGACAGGGACTCGAAGCAACCTTTGAAGGGTTGTTTTATGCCTCAAACCCAGCTTTGTTCGACCGCTGGAATCGGGAATTAAGGCTCTATGGCCGCGACCGGATGTACCCCGTCATTCCTCCCCCGGATAACCAGCCTGATAGTGATTACGGCGAATACTTCGAAAAACCAAACAAGCAGTGGCGGCAAATGCCCGACCTCATTAAACTACTGCTGTGGCACGCCGAATTTGCCTACAACAACCGGGCATACAATGGCACCGCTGGCGGGGGATTTGAGAACTGGCTCAGCTATAAAAACGTTCGGACATTCGGTTATGAGGGCCAGCCCCGGCAGGAATTTGACTACCAGAATCTGCTCGACCAACTGGCGGCTACCTGTGCGTTTTATCACTCGTTCTTAAAACCTTATCTGCCCGAAGAAACGTACCGAAAATACCGGCAGACCTGCCTGGAAAACTGGGAAAAATATGACCGGCAAAAGGAGGTACGCTACTGGGTAGAAAGCAAAAAATGGATTGACGAAGGATTTAAAGAGTTTAATGAACAAGGCAGCGCGTTTGGGCAGGGGCTGCTGCGGAACCTACTTATGTATGAGTCTGAACAGCATGAACCGAACGGGGGCGAATCGGCACGGTTTCTGAAATACGCGCAGGATTGTGCCATCGATATCATCAAGAACTGGAATTTCGACAATCAGTGGCACACCTGGGCCATGCGAAATGCCGAACACATCACCCCGCAGGCACTGGCCCTGTTCCTGATGATTGCTCCTGAGCAATGTCCATCTGGTGCAAAAGAAAAATTAACGGCCTGGAGCAACTACGTCAAAAAACGCTCGGATAACCTCTGGCACTACCGCACCCATTCCGACACCGAATGGGCGCACCGCAAGAGTAAGGAAGTGGGTACACTCTGCGGCTTAGGCGGGGCCATGTTTGCTGTGGCGCACGTATTGAATGATTCGGAATTGCGCGAAATGGGCTGGTCGCAGGTGAACAACGTGTTTGGCTTGAACCCATCGGGGGCCCACCTCGGCAACAAAAGTGGCGTTCGAACAGCACTGGGCGGTTTCTGGGAGGGCATAGAAAAAGGGTGGCCCTTCGCTTATATTCACGGAACGGGCGAACTCGGCTACTGCCGGGGGGCAATGGACGGATCACCTACGAACCACGCTTTTCCATTTCAGCCTGACTCGGCCGCTCTTGGCGATAGTCCCGGCTTGTACGGCACCGAGGGATGGGGCATCAGCAACCGGGGCTGGATGGCAACGCTGACGTTTTCAACCACCGGGAGCCACGCAGTACGTATCCTGAACGCACAGAATCAGCCCACGACAACGGCAAAACCCGGCGAAACCGTCACGCTCGAACTTCGGGCCGCTCTCAACCAGGACTGGACTAAATCCGAAACGGGTTATGTGCTGGTTTCGTCGGGTTCGGACCCGCTCCGGCGTACCGGTCGCACGGCGGGCGAACCGCAAAAAGTGACTGTTACTGAAACCGGCCCGAACACAGGGCTGTTTCGGGCGGCTCACACTGTGCCAGCGGGCAGTAACGCACTGACAATCAGCTATGGCTATATGGGATTTGAGAAGAAAGCAAAGCTAACCATTCAGGGCCAGCCGGCACAGGCAGCTAACCGATGAATCGACGCCATTTTTTATATCATTCGTTAGCCGCAGCCGCGCTCACTGTCAGTCAGCGAAGCCGTTTGAAGGCAGCAAGCTACCTGACTGCTACTGTACCGGTACGAGCCATTACGCACGGACCAAAATTTCACTGGTTCGGTTATTACGACAAGTTTCAGTTCGACCCAACGGGCCGCTACGTGCTGGGCATGGAAGTTGATTTTGAGCATCGCTCCCCAACGGCTCAGGACGTAATCCGTATCGGCCTGATTGACTTGCAGGACAACGACCGCTGGACTGAGATTGGCACGAGTAACGCCTGGGGCTGGCAGCAGGGCTGTATGCTGCAATGGATTCCTGGCTCGACGAATGAGGTTATTTGGAATGATCGGGTGGGTAACCATTTTATGAGCCATATCCTGAACGTGAAAACGGGCAAAAAGCGAACACTTCCCCAACCCATCTACGCACTCAGCCCCGATGGGAAAACGGCTATCGGAGTCGATTTTTCGCGGCTGGACGGCCTACGCCCCGGCTACGGTTATGCAGGCATTCCCGACCGGTATGCTGCCGTGAAAGCCCCGAAAGAGATTGGTTTGTATCGGATGGACCTGGCAACGGGTAAACATCAACTCCTGTTTTCCATCGCCGACATTGCCAGCCTGACCCTCGATGGTACGTCTCTTGCTGACAACTACCACTGGTTCAACCATTTGCTCTTCAACAATGACGGCTCCCGCTTTCTGTTTCTAAATCGGTGGCGTAGTCAACTCGGCGACCGGCAAACCATCGCCAAATCAGGCTTCACGACCCGCATGTTTACGGCCGATGCCGACGGAAAAAACCTGTACTGCATCGACCCCTCGGGCAATACCTCGCACTTTGTCTGGAAAGACCCGCGCACCGTTTGTGCCTTCACAAAGCCCAAAGGCGAGGAGTCGGGTTTTTATCTGCTCGAAGATTTCACGGGCCACTACACGCGCATTGGGCGGGAAAAGATGCCCGTCAATGGTCACCAAACGTATCTGCCTATTGGTAATGGAATGACCGGGCTGCCGTCGCAGTGGATTCTAAACGACAACTACGCTGGTCCAAAAGACCGTACCCAAACGCCGTACCTCTATCACTTGCCCACCGATACCCGCACTGACCTGGGTCATTTTCCGTCCCCACTGGACTATACGGGCGAGTGGCGGTGCGACCTACACCCCCGCGCCAACCGCGACGGGACAATGGTCTGTATTGACTCGGCCCACGGCGGCAATGGGCGTCAGATGTACTTAATGGATATTCATAACGTTTTGAAAAGCTAACCGATGCGTTTACCCGTAACCAACCGACGAACGTTTCTGGCTTCTACCGCCGGGCTGTTGCTGGCAAACTGCACGCCGACCTACCGGGGAAATTCTCAGACGAACCGGAAACCTGCACCCGATACGCTCGACCTGAACGCGCTGATGCAGCCCGTGCAACCGCGCTCGGTCCTGCGCGACCCCGACTGGTTTATCTGGGGCGGTGGATGCGTGAAAACGTCCGGTCGGCGTTCCGAAGACGGTACGTATCATATGCTGTTTGCTCGCTGGCCGAAAAAAGAAGGGTTCAACGCCTGGGTGACGCATTCCGAAATTGCCCACGCGACCAGTTCCGACCCACTTGGCCCCTGGACCGTAACGGGTTCAGTGTTTGAGCGACGGCCTGGTTTCTGGGATGCCGATAATCTGCATAACCCGCTCGTGCTGGAGTTCGACGGAAAGTATTACCTCTATTATTCCGGCAATTACGGCCCGCGCGATGGCACCAAAGAAGGGTGGTGGATTCACCGGAACAATCAACGGTTAGGCGTGGCCGTAGCCGACCACCCGGCAGGCCCGTGGAAACGGTTCGATAAACCCCTGCTTGAACCCACTCCGGGTTCGTTCGATGGCTTATTGGTGAACAGTCCGACCGTGGCCCGCAACCGGGCGGGGCAGTACGTAATGGTGTACAAGGGCGTGAGCGAAGGAAAGATGCCGTTTGGCGGTAAGGTGCGAATGGGGCTGGCAACGGCCAATAATCCGCTTGGGCCGTGGAAGAAGGAAAACATTACGTTGTTCGACCACCCCACCGAGCAATTCCCGACCGACGACAACTACATCTGGTGTCAAAACGGTCGCTTCTACGCCATCGTGAAAGATTACCGGGGGCACTATACGCAACAGGCCAGGCCCGGCTCGCCGGAGAAAGAATCATTGGTGCTGTTTACGTCAGAATCGGGCCGTGACCGGTCGGCGTTCCAATGGAAACTGGCGGCTCATCCGTTCGTATCGGATTTTCATGTTCGCTGGGCCGATGGACGCGTGAGTGACCGGCTCCACCGGCTCGACCAGCCGCAGGTATGGCTCGAAAACGGGAAGCCGAGTGTACTGTTTCTGGCCGTGAAAGCGAAGGACGATAATGACGATTCGGACTTATCGTATAATGTGCAGATCAAGCTGAAAGCATGAACAACACCATTGACACCGCCGTTATCGTCATTTTCTCGGCCTTTGTGCTGGGTATCGGGCTGCTGTTTGCCCGGACAGGGCGCAACCTGAAATCGTTTTTCGCCGGGGGTGAGGCTGTTCCCTGGTTCATCGGCGGGCTATCGCTGTTTATGAGCTTCTTCTCTGCCGGAACGTTCGTGGCCTGGGGCAGCATCGCCTACAAACACGGCTGGGTCGCCATCACCATTCAGTGGACGATGTGCATTGGCGCGTTGATTACGGGCCTGTATCTGGCTCCGCGCTGGAAGGCTACGGGCGCGCTTACAGCCGCCGAGTTCATCCGCGAACGGCTGGGGCTGACCGTGCAGAAAAGCTATATTTTCATTTTCACATTAGTCAGCATTTTCATTAAAGGCTCAGTGCTGTATCCGGTAGCGAAATTGGTGAGTTCGTCGCTCAACCTGCCGCTCGTACCAACGACTATTGGGCTGGGTATTTTCATGATTGCCTATACGGCCGTTGGGGGGCTTTGGGCGGTGATGGTTACGGATATTCTGCAATTCGTGGTGCTGTCGGCAGCGGTGTTTATTCTCCTGCCGTTGTCGCTCGAAAAAGTTGGTGGCTTTGACGGATTTACGCAGCAGGTTCCGGCTGATTTTTTTAGTCCGTTGGCTGGCGATTACACGCTTGGTTTCATACTGGCGTTTGTGTTTTATCACATCGCTTACATCGGCGGCAACTGGACGTTCGTGCAGCGTTATACCAGCGTCGATAGCCCGAAATCAGCGCGAAAAGTGGCGTTTCTGTTTGCAGGATTGTACCTGATTGCGCCGGTAATCTGGATGCTTCCTCCCATGATCTACCGCGTCATCGACCCGTCGCTCACCGGCTTAGACACCGAAAACGCATACCTGAAAATCTGCCAGTTGGTCTTACCCCCCGGTCTGCTTGGCCTGATGCTGACGGGCATGTATTTCTCGACCTCGGCCTCGGCCAACACCGCACTGAACGTAGTATCGGCGGTGTTTACGAACGACATTTACAAAGGCATTCTGAATCCGCAAGCCTCTGATCGGCAACTGATTCAGGTAGCGCGAGGGTCGTCGTGGGTGTTTGGGCTGGGCATGATCGTTATTGCCCTACTGGTCCCGGCGGCTGGCGGTATGGTGGAGGTTGTGTTGAGTATTTCGGCCATTTCGGGCGGGCCGCTGCTGGCTCCACCGTTGTGGGCCTTGTTCAGCAAACGTTTGACCAGCCGCGCTACGCTCTGGATTACCGCCATTGGCCTGACGGTGAACCTATTCGCCAAAATACTGCTGCCGCTACTCTTCGACATGAAACTATCCCGGGCGTGGGAAACGGCCATTGGTGTCGGGCTTCCGTTGCTGCTGTTGTTGGGCTACGAACTCTATCAACGGAGTTGGCAGGAAACCGCGCAGGAGTATTATCGCTACCGGATAGCCCGCCAGCAGAAGCGCGACGACGTATCACTACAGACTACACCGGAAGAAGCTGCTGCCATCGAGTATCAAAACCGCTTTGGGCTACAGGTCATTGCCGGGTCGCTGGTATTCACGGCGCTAATGCTGTTTGGATTAAGCCTGCTCGCTACGTCGGGCGTTGGCGCAACAGCCCTTATTGGTGGAGTTATTTTACTGGCCGCCCTGATTCCCTGGCGAGCAAGCCGGAAGGCCCTACATACTGAGCGTTTAGAGCAGCCTCAAAAAATCATCAATGCGGAGAACTGATACAGAATGTCAAAGAAGCTGTTTGCGTTAACGAGGCCGTCGCGTAGCGACCTAATGTTTGTAGAAAGAACACGAAATGAAGTGGCGTTCCGTCGCGTAGCGACCAAACCAATAGTAACGTCTTTGTTTGGTCGCTACGCGACGGAGCGACGAACCGGGAATATTTTGGCTATAAACCTTAGGTCGCTACGCGACAAAAAAATGGCTCAGACAATTTCTAAAACGACTCTCACGACTCAGACGAATGACGGCGTAAATGTTCAGTTTTCCAGTCCTGAATGGTCTGATCATTCCAGCTTTTCTGCTGCCATAAGGTATTCATTTCGTCATCAATCTTTTGGGCGAAGTAATCAGTCAGTAACTTCCGAATATTCTGTATCTCAGTGTCAGAAACATTGTAAGGATACAGCTTCAGCAACTCCATCTGTAAGTTGCTCAGTCGTTGGGGAGAGGGTTGTGAAGCAAGCATATGTCAATCCGTTTTGGACAAATTTACTCAAAATAGCACTGATTATTTTAGTTCTCACTTCAGTAATCCACGCTCAACCAAACCAAACCACTTCCCTCAACGGCTTCTGGGCGTTCCGCACCGACCCCAACGCAGTAGGTGAAGTACAGGGGTGGTTCAAACCTGAAACGAACATAACTAACTGGGATACGTTAGTTGTACCCGGCAACTGGGACCTTCACAACGAATATGCCCACTACGTTGGCAAAGGTTGGTATCGGCGCACGTTTGCTACACCCGCCAATCTGAACGGGAAGATAGCCCGGCTGCTGTTTGATGGCGTGTATCACGATTGCACCGTCTGGCTCAACGGGCAGAAACTGGGTGAAAATCACAGTGGTTTTCTACCCTTCGAGTTTGAGATTACAAACCGGCTAAACCCGAACGGGCTAAATACACTCATCGTTTGCGCCGATAATACGTTGTCGCGGGGGGCTATCTGGAACTGGGGAGGGATTCGTCGGCCCGTATCGTTAGTCGCTTCGGAGCCGGTGCGGGTGGTTCGGCAGCACATAACGCCCACCGTCGATTTAGCCAAAAAATCAGCGACCATTGCCGTGCGGGTGTTCGTGCAGAACCACTGGGCTCAACCTGCCGAAGCCGCCGGAACGGTTGCATTGTCGGCTCCAAATGGGTTCAGTCGGTCGCTGCCATTTCGGGTGAGCGTACCGGCCAGTAATACAGCTTCGGTCGTGGTGCAAACTCGGTTATCGGCGCAGGAAACACATTTATGGCACTTCGACGACCCGTTTTTGTACACCTCGGCGGTTCACCTCACCCCTGCCCCTCTCCTAAAACAGGAGAGGGGAAACACCAACGACCAACTGGCTTCCGTAGAGCTAACCAAGTTAAATAAAACAAGACCAGCATCGACTGGTGAGACACCCCCTCTCCTTGTGAAGGAGAGGGGGCCGGGGGGTGTGGTGGAATCGCGTTTCGGCCTTCGCAAAATTGAAATCGACAACCGGGCGTTCACCCTCAAACTAAACGGCGAAATCATCCGACCGATGGGCTTCAACCTCGTGCCCGACGACCGCACCACAGGCAATACGCTTCCGGCCTGGCGTATCAAAGAGGACATCGACCTGCTGAAAGGCTTAGGCTGCACCATGACCCGGCTCTCGCACCTGTGCCTGCCCGAAGACGTAATGGATTATTTAGACGAACGCGGTATGCTGGTCATTTCCGAGATTCCGCTCTGGGGCTATGATCCCTTAGCCGACCCCACCAGTACGCTGTCGAAAGACTGGATGACGCGGCTTGTTACGAACCAGTATAACCATCCGTGCGTGATTGGCTGGAGTGTGGGCAACGAATACGGCGAGTATCCAACCGCCATCGACTATACCAAACAGGCCATCGCCTACACCCGTACCCTCGACAGCACCCGACTGGTGGCCTGCGTGAGCCATACCGGGCAGTTTTCGCCCGATATTATGGACATGGGCGATATGGCCTGGATTAATAAATATGGTAAAAACCTGCGTCCCGTTACCCGGCAGCAGCACGACCTGCACCCGAAGCAAACCTTGTTCTACGCCGAGTATGGCAACGGCATTCTGGGCGAAAGCCTGGACACCGACTACAACGCCAGATTGCTCATTGACTCGCTGCGCGGACTACCGTACCTCATTGGCGGATCACTCTGGACGTTCAACGACTACCGAAGCCGGTTTCACGGCACCAAAGAAGGTTCTGAAAACCGGGCCTGGGGAGTGGTCGATGTATATAGGCAGAAAAAACGGGCTTACGATTCGTTTCGCCGAGAATACAGTCCGCTTCAGCACCTGACGGTTCAGCCGCAGGGCGTTAATTCGGCAACCATCAGTCTTCAGCCGCGTGGTCTACTCGACCTGCCCGCTTATCCGTTGCATAACTACCGGCTACTCTGGAAACGTACTGATGCAACGGGCAAAATCGGCCAGAGTGGATTGATTTCGCTGCCGGTTATCCGTCCCGGCGAAGGTTTGCAAACGTATCCGATTAACTGGAAAGCCGACAGTGCCTTTGCCCTGACTATCGAACTGCTGGCTCCAACGGGCGATGCCCTCGCCGACACGACCCTATTTTCACAAAAGCCTGCGCCTGTGCAGACGACCTACGCAATGGGTGGACGCTCCTATTACAACGGGTACGGGCAGGGCGGCATGATTCGGGTACATTTTCAGAAAAACCCGACGGCAACGGCCTATAAGGTGCGCTATGGCGAAGGCGGCTTAACGCAGGAAACCACGCCAACCCTCAACGAATACATCGACATTCCGAATGGGACCGGCCCTCGGCTGACGTTTGGCAAGACTTATCAGGTAGCGGTAATCGGCATCAACGGAGCCGGAGAAAGTCAGGCAACGGACGTGCGGAACGTAACGGTTGAAAAATTAGGGTTTGCGCCACCCGCTATTCAGCACGTCGAACCGACCGATAACGGCTTTTTTATCGGTTATGCCAGTCCCGAAGACGATTATGCCTACCGGGTTCAGGTAACGACCAAACCCGGCGACTACGCCACTGCCCGTACCATCCAGACCATCAATCCCGGTACGTTGCTGGTGCCTGATCTGACCAACGGGCAACCGTATTATTTCCGGGTTCAACGGCTGAAAGACAACTCCTTCGCCAGCAACTGGTCGGAGGAACGCAGCGTTACGCCCGATGGTGGTCAAAAGCCCGCCATACCTGTTTTGCAGGGCGTAGTGCGGCAGGGTGGGTTAGCCGTGATTTGTTTTGAGCCGGTGCAGAAGGCCACAGGCTATCAACTCGACTACAAGTCGGCGAAAGGTACATGGCAGCAGAAGGCCATCTCAACGGCCCAGACCGGACGCATTTTGCTGACCAATCTTGACCCAAATCAATCGTATCAATTCCGGCTGGTGACGCTGAACAACGCGGGCCAGTCGGACTTTTCATCCACGTTAACGAGTCAATCTGATGCTAAAAGCCGACGCAACCGCTAAACGTACTCTCAAAACCAATTCGCTCTCGTCCGACCTTGTGGTCGTTGGCGGAGGCTTATCCGGCGTTTGCTGTGCCATCACAGCCGCACGGGCGGGCATTCGGGTCACGCTCGTGCAAGACCGGCCCGTACTCGGCGGCAACTCGTCGTCCGAGGTGCGGCTCTGGGTACTGGGTGCTACCTCGCACATGGGCAACAACAACCGCTGGGCGCGAGAAGGCGGGGTTATCGACGAACTGCTGGTCGAAAACTGGTACCGGAATCCAGAGGGCAATCCCCTTATTTTCGATACCATTCTGCTCGAAAAAGTTATTTCGGAGTCCACTATCACGCTGCTGCTGAATACGGCGGTGTTTGACCTTGCCATGAACGGCGACCGCATTGCGTCCATCCGGGCCTTTTGTTCGCAGAACAGCACCATGTACGACTTAGTCGCGCCCTTGTTCTGCGACGCGTCGGGCGATGGGATTGTGGGTTTTCAGGCCGGGGCTGCGTTTCGGATGGGGGCCGAGTCGGTCGAGGAGTTTGGCGAGAAGTTTGCGCCCACGGCCGAATACGGCGAACTACTGGGGCACTCGCTCTATTTTTATACCAAAGATACGGAACGTCCAGTGCGGTTTGTGCCGCCTTCATATGCCTTGGACGACATCACCCAGATCCCCCGCTACCAGAAATTCAACGCGCAGGAGCACGGCTGTCAGCTTTGGTGGATTGAATATGGTGGTCGACTCGATACGGTCCACGAGACGGAAACTATTAAGTGGGAACTTTGGAAGGTTGTCTATGGCGTCTGGAATCACATCAAAAATTCCGGGCTGTTCCCCGAAGCCGAAAACATGACCCTCGAATGGGTCGGCACGATTCCGGGCAAGCGCGAAAGCCGCCGGTTCGAGGGTGATTACATGCTGACGCAACAGGATGTTGTGGAACAACGCGAACACACCGACGCGGTAGCCTTTGGTGGCTGGAGCATCGACCTGCACCCCGCCGACGGCGTTTTCTCCGAAAAACCGGGCTGTAATCAATGGCACAGCAAGGGGGTTTACGGCATTCCGTACCGGTGCTATTACAGCCGCAACGTAGCGAATCTGTTTCTGGCCGGACGTATCATTTCGGCCAGCCACGTAGCGTTTGGCTCCTCGCGGGTGATGGGCACGGGCGCACACGGTGGGCAGGCAGTGGGCATGGCGGCTGCGCTGTCTGTGCAAAATGATCTGCTGCCCCGCGACCTTACCGAACCGCAACATCTTGCGTCTCTACAACAGGAACTGCTCAAAATTGGGCAACACCTGCCGGGAATTGCGCTTCACGACCTTACCGACCTGACTCATTCGGCTACGCTGTTGGCGTCCAGCGAATTCGTCCTGACCGAATTACCGGCCAACGGTCCGTTACAGCCGCTTACCGACTCGGCAGCTCAGATGCTCCCATTACCCGCCGGTCCGGTGCCGACGCTGACGGCCGCTGTGGTAGCGGCCAGGGATACTACGTTAACCGTCGAACTACGCCGAAGCAGCAATCCCAACAACCACACGCCCGACGTAACGCTGCAAACCCTCACGATTCCGGTTCAGAAAGGCAATCAGGCCATACCCTTGTCGTTCGATGCTGAGCTTGACCAGGCGCAATACGTATTTGTGTGCTTTCTGAAAAATGAGCACATTCAACTACGCTATAGCCAGACCCGGCTGACGGGGGTGTTGTCGGTATTCAACAAAATCAATCCCGCCGTGTCGAACTACGGCAAGCAGGAACCAACTGAGGACATTGGCGTAGAAACTTTCGAATTCTGGTGCCCCGAACGCCGACCCAAAGGCCATAATATTGCTCTGCACATCGAACCGGGCATTCGGCTATTCAGTCCAGAGACTGTACGGAATGGCGTCCAACGCCCGACGAACCAGCCCAATGCCTGGGTAGCCGATCCGACCGACCCAAATCCGACGCTTACCCTTACCTGGCCCAGCCCGCAACGGATCAGCCGCGTCGAATTGTCGTTCGATACCGACTTTGACCACCCGCTCGAAAACGTGATCATGCGGAACCCCGAAACTGAATCACCTTTTTGTGTGCGCGACTACGTATTGTGCAACGACCGGCAGGAACGTATCCATCAATGTACGGGCAACCACCAGACCCGCAATACCATTCTATTTAATCAGCCCATTGACACCCAACAGCTTACCATTCACCTGAAAAACTCTTTACCGCCGACTCCGGTCAGTTTGTTTGAAATACGGTGTTATTAGGGATTTGGGATGGCGGATTTGGCTGACGCGAAAGTAATAAACCCGCCATCCCAAATCCGCCATTCAAAGCGGCTTTGGGCAGTGTGATGATTTTAGTACGGTAATTCAGGCAACAGTAAATTTTTAAAGGATTGCCTTTACGTTTCAAACCGCTGTACTGAGCTATTTGGGTTACTGTTGGTGGGATAGAAAGTATATCTGTCAGCTATCCGCAACGCCATCTTACCCCAAACGCGCTGCCTTTTCGCTGACCACACTCCCCCATGAACTATGCTTTTGTAACCGCCCTATCGCTGATTGCAGGACTTGGCAATCTGTCGCCATCGTCTGCTCAGCCAACGCCTTCACAGGCTACTCAGCCGAACACAGCCATCACAGCCCAGGGTAATACAGCCCGGCCCTGGACGTACTGGTGGTGGATGGGCAGCGCCGTCAACGAAGCTGACCTAACAACCCAACTCGACCAGTTTGCCAACGCCGGGCTGGGGGGCGTTCACATCATCCCGATTTATGGCGTAAAAGGCTACGAAAACCAGTTCATCCCCTTCCTGACCGAGCGCTGGCTGGCGGTATTCGCCCATACTGTCCGCGAAGGGAAACGGTTGGGACTGGGCGTTGACATAACCACTGGCACCGGCTGGCCCTTTGGCGGACCAAACACCCCCCCCGATATAGTTGCCAAACAGTGGAAAATCGATGCAGGCAAACTCGTACCAACCCCCACCAATCAACAGGTGAAACGCCCCGCGCCGGGTGGGCAGGGACTGGTTATCGACTATTTCAACCAGCAGGCCGTAGCTCAGTATCTGCGCCGGTTTGACTCCACCCTGACCCGATTATCTGAACGACCCCGCGCCGTTTACAACGATTCCTATGAAGTGTATGGCGCTAACTGGACCGACAATTTCCTATCCGAATTTAAGGCCCGACGCGGCTATGACCTTACAACCCAACTGGCCGCTTTCTTAGACACAAGCCGCACGGAAGCCAGCCTCCTTGTTCATCAGGATTTTCACCAGACCCTGGCCGAACTGCTGCGCGACGGATTTGCCAGAACCTGGGGAAACTGGGCGCATCGGGCGGGCTATCTCTCCCGCAATCAGGCGCATGGTTCGCCGGGTAATCTCCTCGATCTCTATGCCTTAGCCGACATCCCCGAAACGGAATCCTTTGGCTCCAGCCGGTTCCCGATTCCAGGCCTGCGTGTCGATGCCAACTACGAAGTAGACCGATTTGGCACGCCCAATCCACTGGCCATGAAATTTGCCTCATCGGCGGCTCATCTGCTGGGCAAACCGTTAGTTAGTTCCGAAACGGGTACCTGGTTGGCCAATCATTTTCAGGTGTCGCTTTCGCAGATAAAACCACAGGTCGATGAGTTGCTGGCGTCTGGCATCAACCACATTTTCTATCATGGCATCCCCTACTCGCCCCCAGCCGAAACCTGGCCCCGCCAGTCCGCCGGTGCGGTGGATTCGCCGGGCTGGCTGTTCTATGCATCGACCAACTACGGGCCATCTTCACATTTCTGGCCGCATCTGCCCTTGCTGAATCAGTACATCGAACGCTGCCAGACGCGCCTGCAGGCCAGCCGCCCCGACAATGACCTGCTGGTCTATTTTCCGATTCATGACCTCTGGACAACGCCCGCTACATCGGCAGGTGGTATCCACCAGTTGGAGGTTCACCATGTGGAACGCTGGCTATTACCCCAACCCTTCGGGCAATTATGTGAGCAATTGCAACAACGCGGCTACTCGTTTGATTACGTCTCCGACGACCTGCTCAATAACCTGACGGCCAATAAGCATGGCATTCAGAGCAAGGGTGGAGCTACGTATAGGGCCATCGTCATTCCCCGCACGACCTATCTGCCTGAAACGTCGCTTCGGCTGTTGGAAAAACTGGCCCGGCAGGGTGCCCGCATCTTATTTGATGGTCAGTTACCGCAGCAATCACCGGGTTTTTACAAGCACACAGCCCGCTCGGCTACCGTGCAGCAACTCGGAAAAACGCTTCAGTCGCTCCCGGCTGTGGCCATCAGTTCCAACCTGTTCGAGACGCTGCAACAATCAGGCATTCGGGTGGAGTCGTGGGCCAATGAGGGGCTGTCGTTCATTCGCAAACGCAGGGGCGACACGACCCAGTATTTCATTACTAACCTCAGCAATCGTTTTCGGCAGAATTGGGTTACGCTGTCGGCAAAAGGGCGCGTTAGTCAGTATAACCCCCTGACCAATCAACGGAAGGCGTTGCCCGTTCGGAAAGGCGAGAATGGCCAATCCGAGGTCTGGCTGCACATTGAGCCGGGTCAGTCGTTTTTTGTGGACGTAAGTTCGGGAATACCCTCGTATGCAGACGCGGCTGCCCAGCAACAAATGACCACTGCTGATGCGGCTCAATCCATACCTCTCACTAAGCCCTGGCAGGTAGAGTTCGTTCAGGGTCGCCCGGCACTCCGTTCATCGGGGATCCTGCCCGGTCTTGCTTCCTGGACAACACTATCGGATTCGGCCACTTATTTCTCCGGTACGGCCCGATACACTACCTCCTTCGATTTACCAGCAGGAAAAGGGGCTTCGTCGTACCGGCTCGACCTGGGCGACGTGCGCGAGGTGGCCGAGGTTCGGCTAAACGGCCAGCCAATTGGCACGGCCTGGTGCATTCCTTTCCAGCTTTCAATTCCAGTAAACCTGCTGAAGCCACGCGATAACCAGTTAGAAATAGATGTAACGAACCTATCGGCCAACTACATGCGGCTCTACGACCGCCAACACCCGGAATGGAAAAAATTCTACGACATCAACATTGTAGATATTCAATATAAACCCTTCAATGCCAGCCGCTGGGAAGCCATGCCCTCCGGCCTGTTAGGGCCTGTAACGCTAACGCCAATCGACCGCAGGGATTGATGGTAAGGAACGAACCTCCCCCTGCCTGGGCTGTCAGACCTTGATTTTGGGACGTGGTGGCTGTCGCCAGGAAACTCATTTTCAAGACAAAGTTCGGTTTCTGTATATTTCTAATTCTTCGTTCGTCAATTCCTGTGGTTCTACCAGCCGGTAATGCTTTTCTGAAGCTATTTTTACACCTTCAGTTGTCTGTTCAAAATCAAAAATAGCAATACCACCTCCTTGCATAAACTGTGCTGCAATAGGTTTACAAATTAGGCTGGGAAATTTGTTCTCACAAAGCGCGAAATCTTGCTCGATCTGTACAACCCCTAACAAGTCTTTACCTCCTTTGGCTTGGACTCGAATTGCATAGTGTGCGCCCCGTTTGTCAATACCGATGTAAAGTTCGTCAGTTTCTACTTGACCAATACCAGGAACCGTTGTCCGTAAGTGGTTTTGTAAAGAGTAACAAGTCAAGCCGGTGAAAATGTCAATTAGCCGATTGTATCTCAATATAGCCAAAAGCCCCTGCTCGTCATTAAGTGCATAACGTCGAATAATGCCAGGTGTACAATCCGGCACCTTCGTTTCTACCATCATTTCGGACGGCTTAATATTCACAAGCGATTTAGTCAAAGCAAATTGATAGAGCGAACGACCTACCGAACGGATTATCCATTCCTCACCCTCGGGTGCTAACTGCCGGATGCTCTCGGGCAGTAAACGACGATACCTAAATGAGTAAGGAATATCACCCAAATTCTTTGCTGCGGATAGTCCTAAACTTACAGCCATTTCTGTTAGCTCGTCCCGCTGAAAATCAACTGTTTTAGCACCTTTAACGTAATTCTTTTTGAAGATTCCCTCAATCACTTGGGAATATAAATCCTCTCGTGACTTTGCTTTCTTTGCCATTTCATTTACCCGGCCAACGTAAAACAACAACTTCTTCCCGCAACTCCTGTTTGGTCGCTGTGGCAAATCGGGTGCGGAATAAATCTATTCTAACCAATTCGTAACCTAATTTTTCGGCAATTCGACCGAGTATTTGACCAGTGGGAATCAGCACCTGAAAATACGATGCTTGATCTCCAACGACATATCCTAACATTGCGCCCGGCTTGAGCAGGGGTTTTAGCGAATCAAGATGCTTTGTCATTCCGCCAAAGTAAAGTTCTGTCACTCTTGCGTACAACTTCTCAAAACCTGATGTTTTGCCTAACTCAATGCGCTTAGCCTCGATCCGTTCCGCAAGTGTCTTAACCTCTGGCACGTCGCTAACCCAAATGTCGTCATCATCGGCCTTGTAAACGCTCCGAGTGTTGGAACGCACAAATGATTTTTTAACCTCCCGCAACGCTTCTTTACTATCGACAAAGCTCAAAAGCACTGATTCTAAGCGTGTGGTTCGGGAATAGTCTTTCTCATTGGGATAGGGCGGAGAAGTTATAACTGCGTCTATTGAGCGAGGGGTAATTACGTTCTGAATCTGTCGGGCATCTCCATGAATGACCTTTGCGTCAAAAAAATGTTCAGCACCAAGCGAATGCAGATCATTAGCTATTTTATACACTTCGTTTAGCCAAGGCCGCAAAACAGGCTTATCGGCTGTGATCTTCCCAATACCTACTTCCGGGCCGAAACGAAGATTACTGACGGAAAACACAAGTGCCTTAGCTAAAGCCAATTTTAGATGCCGGTAAACATTGGCGTTCCTATGCTCTTCTATAACTTCGATCAATGTAAGCGACTTGTGTAGGGGTATATCACTTATTGAATTTGTAAGCAGCAATTTTTGGTGTTCTGGGGTAAGCGTTTTCAGCGACGCTACCACACGACTAAACTGTAAATCATCGTTGATTCCCTCCAGGGCAAAACATTTTTCAACTTTGGACGCTATTCGTTCCGCTGTATCAATTAATAGATTGGGCGAAATACTCCAATCCAGCTTTACCGAGCCGGCGAAATGAGCCATAGGGTTAGCTTCAATTCCAATAGCTCTTAAACTATTCCGCTTTGCTTCAACTACAGTAGTGCCTGTACCACAAAAAGGGTCTAAAACCGTTGCCCCACTGCTTAACCCGAAGTTCTCTATGTAACCCCTAACTAAATGAGGGGGAAAGGAAAGTACAAAACGATACCAGTCATGAAATGCCTTGTCGTTTTTCGCTAATTTATTAGCTGTGCTGTTTTCCAAGCCCGCCCAAATAGGTAATTGTTTTCCTGGGCGAACTACTATAGTTGCGTCTGTAACCATGTAAGCCTATTTCTGGCAATATACTGCTTTCGCTTGGCTTGTCGGCAGAGACTCTGGAATGGAAACCAAAAACCTACCTAACCGGGGCAGTTGAACTGTTGGCTGGATGGCGGCAAAAAAGCTAATCCTTCGGGGCGGGTTGGCTTGTTAAGCAAAACCCGGAAATGAAAGCCCAAAACTACCCTTGTGGGACGTACGGCCCGTCGCCGAGACGCTGGCACACAAACGATTACTTGGATGTCCACGCCAATCGGGCAGTAGGACGCTTTCGTCCCTAAAATTTTCCCGTACACTATTCCTCTTTACCGTTTAATAAACAGATAGACGGAAGCGAATCGGTTCGGAATATATTCGCATCAGTCTAACGGCTTCTATCCACGCCTGCCTGACCTTTGTTCGCAAACGACCTGTCCTTATTTTGGCAGGTAGAAGCACCACTCTATCGTAGTCTGTACGCGTTAAATAAACCATACTCAACCGAGTAAGACGAATTCAACGTCAACAAGACAGAACTCTGTAGTTTTTCCTGAAATACTGCCCAGAACCTTTTAGTCAGGTTCAAGTGGTTTTCATTGCCCAAATTAAAAATTACTAACTATGAAAGTGGTGAGTTTTTCACTGGAGCAGACAAATAAATATTTTGGCCGGATTGACGGTACTAAATTTTTTGTAGGTAGCCGAGTTCCGTTTGAAGGATTTAAAGGATTGCAGAATGTAAGTGGCCAGCCTGTGCAGCGGTATAATCGTAATGATTTTAGAAATGAATATGGTTTTTGGGCCGACTTTATTCATCCGACGGCAACAGCCGAAGGCGGTTTTTTTCACACCTTAAATACATACGACAAAGCACGATTTACATTTTCCTTTCTTCAGTACGGTGCTCACGTTCCTAATGGAGATTTTGTGGTTTATTTCAGGGCACTCTTAAAGTTACCTTTGGCTACCGAATATTTCCCTGATTTAAAACTTGAAAATAACCGTATCATCCGGCTTACAGATAGTGGAGATGTAGTACTCGAATCTGACATATCGACTGAAGGATTGATGGATTATTTAAATCCAACCTTACGCGAAGTGGAAGATACAGAGGTTATTCAGGCAGCTAAATTAATTCATTGGGTGCAAAATGATCCTAAGCATCGGTTAGTACAAATTGATGTGGGTATTAAGCATTTTAAGAGCAAGCTGGTTGAGTATGCACAGCTCTACAATCTGGATGGGAAACCCGATACCATTTGCTTAGCTATCTGCGACATACGGCATCAGGGACGTGCCAAAAGCGCGACCATAAAAGCGGCTCTGCAAAGTCCAAACCCGCTAAAAGCTTTATTGGATATTGGCGAACCCAAATACCATGAACGTCTACTCGTTATCCGACGGGAAATAAAACGTTTAGTTGACGAAGGAACACTGGGAAAACGTAAATACAGTCTGGCAAAAAAGGATTTTGTTGCGCTATAAAAATAGTCAGGAGCTGACAAGCACCATAACGCAGCAGACATTCCTGACCATCACTCGACAATCACCTGACACAAAAAATGTTACGACAGGCACTCGAAGGGATTAAAACAGAGCTGAATACCTACTTGCTGGCAGCTTTGGCCAATGGCTCTACGGAACCTGTTGTTAAGCTATTGAACATTGCCAATGTGGAGGGCGGCAACGGGCAGGCCGTTACCGACAACGTAATCATGTCGTTAGTTAACATTGAAGAAGAAACAACGCTCAAAAACGGGTCGATGTACCGGCAACTGGGGTTAACGGCAATTGAGCGAATAAACCCGACTTTGTTTTTGAATTTTTATGTACTCTTTGCCATTAACTCAACCAATGAAACGAATTATTTAAACGCCCTGCTTCTGTTGTCTAATGTGCTCGGTTTTTTTCAGCAGAACCGCGTCATTTCAAAAGAAAACGCGCCAACGCTTGACCCAAAAATTGAGAAATTAATTATCGAATTATACTCACCAAATTTTGAACAGTTAAATCATTTATGGGCCATGCTGGGCGGTAAATACATGCCGTCGGTGTTGTATAAAGTCAGGCTCTTGATGATTGACGATGCAACGTCTGAATTAAGCTCGCTCATTACATCGGTAGAAGTAGATACCAAACGGCTATGATAAAATTTGGTTACGACATACTATTCTCTATCCGAATCCTGCATGATTATTACGGCGGGGCTTCGTCGGATTTGGCTATCGTGCCCACACCCGATTGCGAAGAGACACTACGTAATCATGGACTTTTATTTAAAGCTACACCCGGCGGGGGTTTCGTCTTATTTTCCCTGAATGAAAAGAAAGAAATCCAGCGAAAAATTCAGGCATTAACTCATTTTCGATTTCTGCTTACGCTTCGCAATTATTCGTTCGATAATTTCACAAATCTTCCTTATCCAATTACTAAACCCGGGCGAACGTTTTATTATTTTTCAAATGTATCAAATACAGGCACACTTGATTCAACAACGGCTTTAGCCAAAGGCGCAGCCAATAAAGTAGGTAGTACCGATTTATGTTGGTTGGTGAATCCTGTTTTAACGATTCCTTTGGGCGGAAATTTTAGCCAGGTTGCACTCAGTCATACAGTACCCGGAAGTGGCAAGGTTGTCGTGAAAACGTTCCAGACAGCGACATTGGAAAAACTGGTCATTGATTTACAAAAAATAGATAACACACCCAACCCGTCATTCGCCCTAAAATCGGGTAATTATAGTCTTGATTTTACGGGTCCTTCGCCGAAAATAGAACAGATTTATGTTGACCAATCTCTTTGGCAATCCAACGGCTGGGGCCTGGTCGAAATCGTTAAAGACAACACCATTAATTACGCAGCCAAAACTGAATATACCATAACTGCCAAAGCAAATCCGTGGTCGTATTATTTGCTCGACCCAGCCAATAAAGTAACCATTACCAATAACGCTCTATCCAACTTATCGATGGCCACAACGGGACTGGCCGGGCTGGCGCTGACCTGGGTCCAGGAGGCCGACCTCGAAGCCGACAGTTACGAGCAACGTAAGTACACACAGCTTAAAAACAGCCATAGCGGCACCCGCATTTTTCTGCTCCGGTCGAATCGGGGCATGCCCAAAACCGCCGAATCGACGGTGACTATAAAACTGACGCTGGATGGTGTTCAGCGTAATCTGCCCACCCCCAAAGGAGCTCAATCAACAGCAGACATTATTCAAACTCTTTAAGGCCAATGGAAAATTTTAGCACCCCCGGTGTGTATGTCAGGGAAGTCCCCAAGTTCCCCCCGTCTGTTGCACAGGTCGAAACAGCCATTCCGGCTTTTATCGGCTACACCCAAACGATTGTTTTTGAGGGCGAAACGTTGCAGAACAAGCCCGTTCGGATTGAATCGCTGTCGCAGTACCAGCAGATTTTCGGCGGGGCTTACCCAGTGCCGGTGGCCGCTCTCACCCTCGACGCGCAGGGGAAAGTGACCGCTGGGCTGGGTGACCTGAACACTTTGCAGCGGTTCAGGCTGTTTCAGAGTCTGCAATTGTATTTTGCCAACGGGGGCGGCCCCTGCTACATCGTGGCGGTGAACAACTATTTATCGGCCCCCGGCACACCCCGCGCTGTCGATTCCGCCGAACTCATTGCGGGCGTTAATGCGCTCTCAAAAGAAGATGAACCTACACTAATTGTGGTAGCCGATGCCATTGGCGTTACCAACCTGGCTAATTACTACACTGTTCTGACAACGGCCTTACAGCAATGCGCCGACCTGAAAGACCGCTTCCTGATTGCCGACGTGCAGACCGCCGGACAAGCCTCCATGGCAGCCGCTGTGAGTGCGTTCCGGGATGGAATTGGTACTAATAATCTCAGCTACGGCGCTGCTTATCACCCCTATCTGCGAACCATTATCAATTTTGAGTACGACGAAGCAGCCGTTACGGTCAATCAGGCGGGCAGCCCGTTCGACGGATTCAAACTGAGCGAGTTAAAAGCGGGAAAATCCGTCGGGGGCAAAGTCCAGACGAACACAAGTTTATACGAGGCCGTCAAAAAAGAAATAGCGAAGCAAACCGTAGTGCTGCCGCCAAGCAGCGCAATGGCAGGCGTTTATGCCAGCGTAGACCGCACGCGGGGGGTGTGGAAAGCCCCGGCTAATTTCAGCCTGAATTTCGTGCGGGAGGTGACCGATAAAATCGACGACCTCACCCAGCAGGACCTGAACGTACACCCAACGGGCAAGTCGATCAACGCTATCCGGTTCTTCGAGGGAAAAGGCAATTTAGTCTGGGGAGCACGCACCCTGGCGGGCAACGACAACGAATGGAAGTACGTGTCGGTTCGGCGGTTTTTCCTGATGGTGGAGGAGTCGGTCAAGAAAGCCACCGAGCCGTTTGTCTTCGAGCCGAACGATGCCAACACCTGGGTGAAAGTGAAAGGCATGATCGAGAATTTCCTGTTCCTGCAATGGCGGGCCGGGGCACTGGCGGGCGCTAAACCCGCTCAGGCGTTCTACGTGAACATCGGCTTAGGCCAGACCATGACCGCGCTGGATATTCTGGAAGGCCGCATGATTGTCGAAATCGGCATGGCCGCCGTTCGACCCGCCGAGTTCATCATCCTCCGCTTCGCGCATAAGATGCAGGAGTCGTAGAGAACCACCCCCAACCCCCTCCTGTTTTAGGAGGGGGCTTTTCCAGGTCAGCTTAGCTTCCATGATAGAAGCTCGATGATAAGTGAAAAAGATGCCTTATTAGCCCCCTCCTGTTTTAGGAGGGGCCGGGCCGACGCTCGGTTGGGGGTGGTCGGCCGCTGCCGGTGGTAAATCTTAGTACGTTTTCACCAGAAATTCCTTCCCTTTTTATGCCTACGACCTACAGTACCCCCGGTGTGTTTGTCGAAGAACAAACGCTCTTTCCGCCCTCGGTGGCTGCGGTGGCGACGGCGATTCCGGCCTTTATCGGGTACACCGCCAAAGCGCAGGACGATTCGATCAATCAGCCACTGAACAATCGGCCCACCCGCCTGTCGTCGCTGCTCGAATATGAGCTGTATTTCGGGAGCGATTTTGCGCCGACGACCTACGACGTGGTGGTTACCAGCAACACTATTACGAGCATCACCCCAAAAAGTGGGGCCAATAATCGGCGGTATTATCTGTATAAAGCCGTTCGGCACTATTTCGACAATGGAGGTGGCCCGTGCTACGTCGTGTCGGTGGGCGTATATCCGGCTCCGGTTCAGGTCGGAACGGTGACGACTGATTTGCTGGCGGGGCTGGAAGCCATCCGGCGATTCGATGAGCCAACCATCCTGCTGTTTCCCGATGCGGTGGAGTTGCGCGATGCCACCAATCTACCGGATGCCGTAGCGTTGGGAACCGTACAAAAAGCGGCCCTTGCTCAGTGCGCTGCTTTACAGGATCGGTTTACCGTGATGGATATTCAGAATGGTTTTCTGAAAGCCACTGTCGGCAACGATCCCATTGCCGGTTTCCGCGACAACATTGGTACCGACAACCTAAAATACGGAGCGGTCTACTATCCCTGGCTGATTTCAACTTACGTACAGGAGTTATCGTTCGGCAGTCTGGCGTTTAAAAAGCCCGACCCGGCTAACCCCGGTGCAGTACTTAACATGACTTCGACCGAACTGGAAGCCCTCAGTACCGTACCCACCGATATCACAATGGTGCAGCAGGCATCCCGAACCGGAGCGGATGCCGTGCTGTTCCTGAATGCCCTCGCTGCTGCTACTGCGCCCCCCTTAACAGGTGCAACCGTTAGTCCGCTAAAGGCGCAGTTTGATCGGCTGACAGCTACCTTTCTGAACGCCACACCCAACAGCACCCGCGAACAGTTTACGGCCATCATGACCTTTGTTCGCACCCTAACGCTATCGTTACAGGCGCTGGATGCGGCTACACTGGCTACGGCGTTACGGGCCTCGCTGAACGCCCTGAAAACCGATACTACCTTCACGGGCGGCATTGTTAGTCTGATAAAAATCGAGAAAAACGCGGGCCTGTTAGCCGACCTGATGCCCGCCGGACGGGATGCTGCGGCTGTCGATGCGGCTTATGCCAGTCTGAACAATACCGTTTGGGTCGGGAATGTGCAAGTCTCTACTCTGACCGCCGATACGACCATCAATGTGGGGGCCAACGGCGCGACCACCATCAAAGCCAAAGGCACCAACGTACTCAACGCCGATCTGTTTTCGCTGTTCGTTCAACGGCTCGTTAATACCGTCGAGAACCTGTACCAGTCCTCACTATTGAACCAGACAATGGCTGAACAGCAGTTGTTCACGCAACACCCCTGGTTCAAGGGACTGGCGGCCCGTTTCCGGCGCGATATGGCACTCGTGCCCGCTTCCGGGGCCATTGCGGGCGTCTATGCCAGCGTAGACCGCACGCGGGGGGTGTGGAAAGCTCCCGCCAACGTCAGCCTGAATGCAGTGGTTGGTCCAGCCGTGAAGTTGGAAGACCGCGACCAGGAGAACCTGAACATTCACCCAACGGGTAAGTCAGTCAATGGGATTCGGGCGTTCACGGGCAAGGGCGTACTGGTGTGGGGTGCCCGAACGCTGGCCGGTAACGACACGGAATGGAAGTATGTGCCGGTTCGGCGATTTTTTACGTTCGCCGAAGAGTCTATCCGCAAAGCCACCGAGCCATTCGTCTTTGAGCCAAACGATGCCAACACTTGGGTTCGGGTGAAGGCGATGGTCGAGAACTTCCTGACGCTGCAATGGCGGGCGGGCGCACTGGCGGGCGCCAAACCAGAACAGGCGTTCTACGTGAAAGTAGGGCTGAATGAAACCATGACCGCGCTGGATATTCTGGAAGGCCGCATGATTGTCGAAATCGGTATGGCTGCCGTTCGGCCCGCCGAGTTCATCATTCTTCGGTTCAGCCACAAAATGCAGGAATCATAACAATAGAACCTAAAGGGCGGCCCCGGCAGATTCTATGGTCTGTATGATTTCAAAATGATTAGTGAATCATAATTGATCTTAAAAATCATAGAAATCTGCGTTCGATTTTTTAACCATTAACCACTAACCAAATGGCAACTTATCCATTACCTAAATTTCACTTCCGGGTGGATTGGGACGGTATCGCCAACGCAGGCTTTACCGAAGTGACGGGCCTTGAAGTCACGACCGAAAAAATTGAATACCGCGATGGGGTCAGCCCCGAGTTCTCCAAAATAAAAATGCCGGGGATGCAGACCTTCGGCGACATCACCCTCAAACGCGGCAGCTTCAAAGGCGACAATGAGTTTTTCGACTGGTGGAACAGTGTGGCGCTCAACACCATCACCCGCCGGAACGTCACCATCAGCCTGCTCAACGAAGCCCACGAGCCGGTAGTGGTCTGGAAAGTGAAGAATGCCTGGCCATTGAAGGTAACCTCCTCCGACCTCAACGCGGGCAGCAACGAAGTATCGGTCGAAACGCTGGTACTGGCCCATGAAGGCGTAACCATCGAACACACTTAAAAGAATGATGAATGATGAATGATAAATGATAAATGATAAATGCGGCTGACGCAAAATCATTCATCATTCATCATTCATCATTCATCATTCATCATTCATCTCATGGACCTTAGCTATCCCCATGTCGGTTTTCACTTCTCGGTCATTTTCGAGTTGTTTCCGCAGTTTCCGAACGATATCCGGTTTCAGGAAGTGTCGGGACTGACGGCCGAGGTCGAAACCGAGTCGTTCAACGAAGGCGGTGAAAACCGGCTGGTGCATCAGTTGCCGGTTCGGACCAAATACAACGACCTGACGCTGAAGCGGGGTAAGTTTCTGGGGTCGGGGGTGTTGCACTGGTGCCGCAAAGCGATTGAAAAGCAGGAGTATTCGCCCACCAATCTGATGATTTCGCTGCTGGACGAAAACCACCTGCCCATCTATAACTGGTATGTGGTTCACGCTCTGCCTAAACGCCTGGAAATCGGCGCATTCAACGCCGAACGTAACGAAGTCGTGATTGAAACGATGGTACTCCAGTACCATTATTTTAAATACTACGACCCGGCCAGCGTGGCAATGGATTTGGCCGGTAGCCTGACCGCATCGGCCAATATTAACATCGGTTTTTGACCCTACGACGACCATGCCCATTGAGATTCGCGAACTGATTATCCGCGCCCGAGTCGAAGAAACCAGCGCAGCTATCCCAAGCCGAAACGGTAGCCGACATAGCCAGACCTCTATGGCCGAACGCGAAGCCATTGTGGCGGCCTGTGTGGAGCAGGTTCTGAAAATACTGGCCGATAAACAGGAACGATAACGCGCGTATTAAACCGCTCAGACTATGATTCTCGACACGCTACTGGCAAAAGGAAATCTGACTAAGATGACCATCACGGCACTGGAACCTAATCCGAACGCCGACAGTACGCCCGTGCCTTCTACGAATCCCGACGATACGTTTACGGTGCTGGTAAACCCCAATACCTACCGGATTAACTATAACCTGAACTACAACCGCCCACAGCAACAGGGCGTTAGCAGTACGCCCGCTCAGTATGTCAGTTCAGAACCGATTAGTATTGACTTTGAAATCCTGTTCGATGGCACCGGAGTGATTCCGAAACAATCCTCCAATAATCCGTTGGAGGGTGTGCCCATTGCGGGCGCTATTGCCGGGGGCATAGCGGGCCTGCTTGGGGGTGATGAACCGTATAGTGTAGCCAAGCAGATTAAGATTTTCACTGCCTTGGTGTATGAATTCAACGGCGACCAGCACGAACCCAAACGGGTGCGAATCAGTTGGGGAAATCTGGTTTTTTTCGGTGCTCTGAAAAGCCTGAGTTACCAGTTTAAGCTCTTCGCGCCCGATGGCTCTCCTCTGCGGGCCGTGGCCACGGTGAGTTTCGAGAGCCACCTGCCCGATTTTCTGCGGGAGGCCATCGACAGTCCCTCCTCACCCGATCTGACCCACCTCCGAACGGTGCAGGAAGGCGATACGCTGCCGCTGATGTGCTACCGGATTTACGGCGACTCGACCTATTATTTAGCCGTAGCCAAAGCCAATAACCTGCTGAATTTCCGGCGTATCGACGTTGGACAGGAGTTGTTTTTCCCACCTCTCGACGCCACAAAACCATGAGCGCTCCCCGACGGCTGCCCATTACGCAAAATACCGACCTGGTCACTTTTACGATTAAGGTAAACGGCGAGGCCATTTCCCGTACCGTGGGCGTAATCGCGATTGTCGTGAGCAAAGAAATTAACCGCATTCCAACGGCTCGCCTGACGCTGGCCGATGGCGATGCTGCCACAAGCGATTTTAAAGTCAGCAATCAGGAGACGTTTGTGCCGGGCAACGAGATCGAAATTCTGGCGGGCTATCACTCCGACGAAACCACCATTTTCAAAGGCATCATCATCCGTCACGGGATTAAAATCAGGAGTACGTATTCGCAGCTTTTGGTAGAGTGCAAAGACGTGGCGGTGAAAATGACGGTGGGACAGAAAAGTAAGTTTTTCACCGACAAAAAAGACAGCGAAATCATTGAGGAAATCCTGGGCGACTATGCCGATCTGACCCCAACCGTTGACCCAACGAGCGTCAAGCATACCCAATTGGTTCAGTATCAGGCCACCGACTGGGATTTTATGCTTAGCCGGGCCGAAGCCAATGGACTTGTTTGTTTGGTCAATGACGGTGAGCTAACCATTGCGAAACCGACGCTGAATGGCGAGGCCCTGGCCTCTCCCCTCTTCGGCGCAACGATTATGGAATTGGATGCCGAGATAGACGCCCGCCAGCAGCCCAAAAGCGTTAAAGCCATTGCCTGGGATGCCGCTGGGCAGGACTTGGCCGAAGCCACAGCCGCCGACCCCGGCTGGCCCGAAACCGGCAACCTGCCCAGCACCGACCTGGCCGATGTGATTGGCCTGGAAACGACTACCTATTACCACGGTGGTCAACTTCCGCCTGACGAACTGCAAAGCTGGGCCGACGCACATCTGTTGCGGGACCGGATGGCCAAAACGCGGGGGCGGGTGAAGTTTCAGGGCATGGCTACGGCGCTGCCGGGAGTTATTCTCGAACTGGCCGGTATTGGCGACCGGCTCAACGGCAAAGTCTACGTGTCGGGCGTGCGGCATGAACTCTCCAACGGCAACTGGGTGTGCGACGCTCAGTTTGGCCTGAACCCCGTCTGGCATACGCAGCAAATGGAGGTCAGCTATCCGGCGGCATCGGGCTTGCTGCCTGCGGTGCGGGGACTGCAAATTGGCGTGGTGTCGCGATTAGACGACCCGGAAGGCGAAAACCGTATTCAGGTGAAAATTCCGACCATCAGCACGGCTGAGGAAGGCATCTGGGCACGGGTTTCGACCTTAGATGCGGGTAATGAGCGCGGCACGTTTTTCCTGCCCGAAGTGGGCGACGAAGTGATCGTTGGCTTCCTGAACGAAGACCCGCGTTTTGCCGTCGTGCTGGGCATGGTGAACAGCAGCAACAAACCCGCTCCTCTGACAGCCGCCGACGCCAACCCGGAGAAGGGGTACGTGTCCCGCGAAAAATTGAAATTCGTATTCAACGACGATAAAAAAACCATCACGCTCGAAACGCCCGGTGGCCGAAAAATCACGCTCGACGATGATAAAAAACGAATCCGGCTGGAAGATAAAAACGGCAATACCATCACGCTGTCGGGCAGCGGCATTACCATCGACAGCGCAGGCGAACTGGTGCTCAACGCGAAGAAGGACATAAAAATGGAAGGCAAAATGAACGTGAACATGAAGGCCTCGCTGAATTTCAAAGCCGAAGGTTCAACAGGAGCGGAAGTTTCGACAAGCGCTATTGCTGTACTGAAGGGGTCTTTGGTGCAGATTAACTAAAATCAGTTATAGAGTTGTAGAGTCAGAGAGTTGTACAGTTGGCTGACCGCAACGGCGGACCGTGCGAAAACAACTCTCTGACTCTATGACTGTACAACTCTACAACTAAAAACAATGGGAATGGCTGCCCGAATTGGCGATATGCATGTGTGTCCGATGGTAACGGGCGTAGTACCGCACGTGGGCGGGCCTGTCCTGCCGCCGGGAACGCCTACTGTGCTCATTGGCGGTATGCCAGCCGCCTGCATGGGCGATATGTGTACATGCGTCGGCCCACCCGACACCATTATTGTTGGCTCGGCCACGGTATTGATTGGCGGAAAAATGGCAGCCCGCATGGGCGACTCAACGGCGCACGGCGGCACCATTGTGCTGGGTTGCCCTACGGTACTGATTGGGGGGTAAAATCATAAACCAACACAACGATGGCTGAACTATTTCTGGGCAAGGGCTGGAGCTTCCCTCCTTCGTTTGACAACCGCACCAAGGGCATCCTGATGAGCGAGGCCGAAGACGACATCCGCGAAAGCCTTCAGATTCTCCTGGGCACCCGCATTGGCGAGCGAATCATGCGCCCTGCCTACGGGACGAACTTAGACCGCCTGATGTTCGATGCCATCGACACGACGATGGTAGCCACTTTGGAAAAAGACTTAGAGTTTGCCATTGCGCTCTATGAATCGCGGATAACGCTAAAAGAGTTGTCGGTGCTTCAGGACCAGCAGGTTGAAGGTCGGTTGCTGATTGTCGTTGACTACGTGATTGGCAAAACCAACGCCCGAAACAACTTAGTGTACCCTTTTTACATCAATGAAGGCAGTGAAAAACGATTTTGATAGAAGTTTACCACCCCCAACCGAGCGTCGGCCCGGCCCCTCCTAAAACAGGAGGGGGCTTTTCGCCCGGAGGTTTTAGCCCCCTCCTGTTTTAGGAGGGGCCGGGCCGACGCTCGGTTGGGGGTGGTCGCTTCAAGGACGTTCGACTACAGAACACATAGTAACAAAATTTAGAAATGTCTCAGGATTTCAGACCGAACGAGTTACTACGCAACGATGGCACCAACCAACTGCAACGGATGATGCCGACGCTGGAGCCGACGTATGCCAAAGTTGATGAGCGAACACCGGCCGATTTCCTAAAATATGCGTATCAGTTCGCCAAAGAAATCCGGTACTACAATAACCAGAACCAGCCCGAAGGCGACTGGACACCCTTTTTCGATTATTTTTTGCAGGATGCCGCCACGGGCGATATGCGGAGCCTGCCCCAGATTACCCGCGAGCTTGACAGCCGATCAGATTTGCCTCCGCACCTGGTACTGTTTCTGACCTTTCTGAAACTATATACTCACGCCCAGCAGGACCTTAATAACCTCACCCAAAAGCACCTCGATTATTACTTCAGAACGTTCCTTGGCATATTGCCCAAACCGGCACTGGCCGATAGAGCGCACGTTATCTTTGAATTAGCCCGGCAAATTCCCGATTTCCGGCTTCCCCAGGGCACACTGCTCGATGCCGGAAAAGACGCCGAAGGCAAACCCATTCGCTATCAGACCGAGCGCGAAGTAATTATCAATCAGGCCCGCGTAGCGTCTTTGAAAACTCTGTTTGTTGAACAAACGCCCACCTCAGGAACACTTATTCAGGTAGCGCAGAAGGCGGACTCAGGCCCTTCCTGGCGGCCATTCGGGTCGGCGCAGGCAAGTCGCTCTCAAAGCGATCAAACCATGACGACCGGGTCGCTGGGAGTGGCCATTTCTACCCCGATTCTGCGACTTGACGAAGGAACGCGAACCGTTAGTCTGTCGATTTCCTTAGCGAACATGGGTTTAACCCCCGATTCGCTCGGGAGTTCGTTCCGGTTGTATTTCTCCGGCGAAAAGGGCTGGGTTGAACCCGATTCGATTGCCGAAATCAGCATCAAAATCAGCGACGGCACACCCATTCTGTTTATTAAGTCAACGTTATCGCCCACGCAACCGGCCATTGTTCCCTACGACGATGCGGTGTTGAACGAGGGATACGTAACGCCATACCCCGTCCTCAAATTGGTTCTCAATCAGGAATTTAGTCAGTACGAAATCCTGAAAAATCTGATTGTCAGCTCCATTCGGGTTCGGGTGGCGGTTGATGGCGTCAAAAGCTTAGTAGTGCAGAACGAAGAGTCGGTGGTTGATCCGGCCAAACCGTTCATGGCCTTTGGTTCGCAGCCCGCTATCGGCTCCAGCCTGTATGTCGGCTCGGAAGAAATTTTCACCAAGCGGCTCACCTCGCTGATTATTCGCATTGAGTGGAACAAGGTGCCGCCCCACATCGACGATTATTACGACGGCTATTTTCCGCCCAACCAGAATCCGCTTATTCAAAACAGTTTTGGTGGCGATTTATATTTTCTGTCGGATGGTCAGTGGCAGCTATTAGCGCCCAACTTCGCTCTGTTCAACGGGACTGATGGCAAACTGCTGACCATTTCGGTGGATAACAGCCTGTTTCGGAATTTCGACCAGGACCGGGCCGATACGGTTGAGCCTGTCGAATCGTTCAACACCCGAACCAGCAGCGGATTCGTTCGGCTGGAACTCACCTCGCCCCGCTTCCCGCTGTTCGGCTTTGAAGCCTTCGGTCATGCGCTGTTCCCCATTCTCTATGCCCAGCGGGCCGTGGCGCTCAGCCGGTTTACGCCCCCCGGCGACCCACCGGTGTTGCCGAATCAGCCCTACACCCCCCAAATTAAGTCGCTGAGTATCGACTACGCATCGGAGGAAACCTTTACGCCCAACGCCACCCGCACCGATAACCTGTTCTGGTACATCGAACCCTTCGGGCATCGGCAGTTGATTGGGGGCGAGTCGGTAATGGTATTGCCGCCCATTGCGGGGGTTGCCCACAGCTACATCGGCCTCGAACGGTTTACGCCCCCGCATACCATCAGCCTGCTCGTTCAGACCGAAGATGGCACGGCGCAGGCCGATACCCCCGCCGATCTGCTCAGCAGCCGCGACATTAGCTGGAGTTATTTAGCCGGAAATCGCTGGGTCGACCTCGCTCCCTCCGACGTGCTGGCCGAAAGTACGGAAGGATTCCAGAAAGCCGGGATCGTGATGCTCGACATTGGCCGATGGGCCAGCACCCAGCATACGCTGATGCCCAGCGGGTTGGCATGGATTCGGGCGCGGGTCGATTCGACGAAAAAAGCCGACGGAGCCAGCAGTGTGCGGGCTATTCGGGCGCAGGCCGTTGAAGTGATCTTTACGCCTTCATTGCCCACGCAAACGCCGAAAGCTGTTACGGCCAACACGATAAAAAAGTTGGTAACACCCCAAACGGCCATCCGCAGTGTGGAACAGCCATTCGCGTCGTTCGGGGGTAGTCAGGCAGAAAATGATACGGCCTATTATACCCGCGTAAGCGAGCGACTTCGGCATAAAAACCGGCTGTCGGGTTCGTGGGATTATGAACATCTGGTTCTGGAAGCCTTCCCGGAGGTATTCAAGGTACGCTATCTGCCACACCGCCAACCCGGTCAGGTGCAGTTGATTGCGGTGCCAAACCTGCGGCATAAAAACTACGGTAACCCACTTGAACCACGTTGCAGCACCGTATTACTCCGACGCATTGAAGATTATCTGAAAACCTTCACCTCAACGTTCGTGAAGGCTACGGTTGGCAACCCCACCTACGAGCAAATTCTGCTGGATTTTAAGGTATCGTTTCGCGCCGGAAAAGATGCCGGGTACTTTGCCAAATTGCTCAACGACGAAATTATCCGGTTTCTGTCGCCCTGGGCCTTCGAGGAAGGCCGCGACATTCCCTTTGGCGGACGAGTCTATAAATCAGACCTGCTGGCCTTCGTGGAAGAACGCGACTATGTGGACTTCGTAACCGAGTTCTCGATGTATCATCTCTACCCCGGCCCGCCGAGGGGAGGCATTCAGACGATGACCATCGGTAAAGATTTTTTCATTAACCAGCCCATTTCGGCCACCATCAACGGCAATACGGGCGGAGCCATCGGCGATGATTTCGTCATTGGTCAGCCCGTCGACAGCACTCTTGTCTCGCCCGACACACCAGCCATTATCGTGTCGGCAGCCCAGCACCACATTACGCCCCTGTCGGCGGGTGAGCTAACGGGCGACGGTACGGATAGGCGCAGTGGCGTGGGCTACATGGTGATTGGACTGGATTTCGACCTAACGGTATAACTTGAATAACCTTCTTACTATCAAGAAATTATGGAACAGACACGCCCCGATCTAAAAATTAAGTTCAATGATGGCAAACGCCCGTCCGGGGCCGACTTCGCCGATTTGATCGACTCGTTTATCAACACCCGCGATGACAACATCAAAAAAGATGCGAACGGCAACTTCATCATTACGCTGGGCAATACCCCCGCCGGGCCAGCCGGTACACTGCGGTTTGTCGCCCAGAAAGTGCAGTTCTTCGACGGGGCCAACTGGCAGGACGTTGGAGCCGGTGCGGGGGGCGGGTTTCAGCCCGTAGGTGGTACGCAGAACATTGCCTACACGGGCGGCAACGTGGGCGTCGGTACGGGAGCCACGCAACCAGCCGCCAAATTGGAGGTGGCGCTGGCGGCTGGCGAACTGACAAAAATTGGCAATGCGTCGGTGGGAAATGGCACGGCTACGTTCGGGTCGGCGGCTCAGATTAGTCATTTTTCGCACGCCAACAACACCAACTTCGCGGTGCGACAGGTAACGCAGGGAGCGGTACACGTGAATGCCCCCGCCAGCCAGAAATTAATCCTGATGAAAGGCGGTAACCAGCCCCGGCTGACCGTCACCGAAAACGGCAACGTGGTGGTTGGCTCCGATGCTGAATTTATGACCACCCCACCCGCTGGCGGAGCCGCCGTGCCCGTCTTTCAGGTGAATGGGCTGGCCGTTAAAAACGACGGGAAAGGGGCCTGGGACTTCATATCCGATGCGCGGTTAAAAAAAGACATTCACCCGTTTCTGGACGGACTGACCGAGTTGCTCCGCATTAATCCCGTGCGCTACAAATACAACGGCATGGCCCAAACGCCTACCGAAGCCGAACAAGTAGGAATTCTGGGGCAGGAAATTGCCGACGTGCTGCCCTATACCGTCTCGACAATCAGCGCCAGCCTGAACCCCAACGAATCTCCTACCGACGATCTGCTGATGTTTAACCCCAGCGCCCTGACGTATGTGCTGATTAACGCGGTAAAAGAATTAGCGGCTAAAGTGCAGGCGCTGGAGAAGTCCCTAACTACCCCACCCCAACCCCTCCCCGTCAGGGAGGGGCTTACTGATGCGAGTTTTTAAGCCCGGCAGCGGCCGACCGTCTCCCTGACGGGGAGGGGTTGGGGTGGGGTAATCTAACAACACAAAACCATGAGTGAGCCGATTGTTATATCGAAAGCCAAACCCGTCACCAAAAGCCAGGATTATGCGCTGCTGGTGCAGGAAGGGCTTGCCTGCATCCGGCAGTGGGCGGGCGATAGCTGGACGGACCACAACGCCCACGACCCCGGCATCACGCTGCTGGAAACGCTGTGCTACGCCATTACCGAACTGGGCTACCGGGGCCAGATCGACATCGCGCAACTGCTGGACAAACGGTTGCCCCCCGACTCGATGGCGCTGTATGCGCCCGAAAAAGCGTTGGTTTGCGAACCCATCACGGCGGAGGATTTTCAAAAGCTGCTCATCACGTTGCCGGAGGTCAAATACGCCCAACTGAAACCAGCCGCCAACACAACCATTAACGGTTTGTATGACGTGCTGGTAGAATGGGAAGACGGCGATTTGAACGACAGCATAGTGTCGGACGTGATTAGCGCGAATGGCAAGTCGTTTGCGGTAGAGTTTGCATTTCCGTATTGGGATGAACCTTCCGTAACGGCCTGGAATGTTGCCGTCGTGCTGAACCAGATAACCGGCGTAGGGCAACCCCTGCCGCAACTGATTCCGTTTGAGGAAGATGAACTGAACGATTATTTTACCAATGTTGAGGTAACCTTCGCCACCAACCAGACCACCCGATTTACCATTGTAGTGCGCTTAGCCGACAAGCCCGACGCAGCCGACCGGCCAGCGCTGGAGCAGGCCATCGTTGCCCGACTCACCCAGGTTAGCGTGGGTTCGCCGGTGGAGACGTATCGCTCGCGGGTGGCTACCGTTTTCGCGCAGATGAACGGCGTGAAAACGCTGCTGGCTAATCACCGGAATCTCGGTGAAGAGTTTGTTGGGTTCAAATCTGTTCGCACGCAGGAGATTGCTCTCCGGGCCTCGGTCGAACTCTCCATCGAAGCTGATGCCCAGCAAACGCTAATCGACATGCTGTCGGGCATTGATTTGTTCATCGACCCGGTTATTCGCTTTTCGACGCTAACCGATTTACTGACCGGCGGTTTGCCGATTGAGTCTATTTTCAATGGGCCTTTGTTATCAGCGGGTTTTCTGCGGGCACTCGACCCATCGACACAAACCCTGTTGTATGCCTCCGATCTGCTCCGGCAGCTATTGCAGACTGATACTGGTCAGCGAAACAGCGCCGTGATTGCCATCGAAAATTTTTCAATGAGCAGTTACGTCCGAAACCGGCTCACGACTCGCAACGCCATCAATAGCCTGACGCTGCTGACCGATGAGCAGTTTCAACCACGACTGAGTGTGCTAAAATCAGAAATCACTTTTTTTCGGAATGGCACCGAGGTTCCTTACGACAATCAGCAGGTGTTGCAGGGCGTTCTGAAGAAACGAAAACAGGCTTTTGCGGCTTCAACAACCAACACGGGCCGACCTGCTCTACCCCCAGTTTCGGCGACTAACTGGACACCGGAAACCATTGCCGATTACCATTCCATCCAGTATGATCTTCCGTTGGTCTATGGCCTGCGGGCCGGTGTCCCCGACAGTGCCCCACTGCTCCGAAAGGCACAGGAAAAGCAGTTGCGGGGGTATCTGCTGGTGTTTGAGCAGCTATTAGCCAACCATTTCAGCCAGTTAGCGAACACGTCGGCTTTTTTCAACTTCGATGCCGAAACGCCCAATACGTATTTTTTTCAGCCGCTGTATGGCAGTCCGCAGATTGACCAGTTACTGCGGGCGTTTCCGCTTTCGGGCGATTGGGATGCCTTCAGAGCCGACCCGAACAACGCCTATGTGCAGCGACTACAAACCACAGCCGAATTGCCCGAAGAAATGCTTCGGCGTAAACACCGGGTACTCGACCATCTGCTGGGCCGATTTGGCGAAGAATTACTGGAACTCAGTCGGCTGGAATACACCCTCAACCAGCAGGCAGCTACGTCTCTCGAAGCCTTAAAGCGGATTCGGCTGGCTACGTCCCGGCGGTTGCTGCGTTACAAAGCAGCCTTTCTGCGCGATCTGTGCGAGTCGCAGGCTGGGCGGGCCACGGGGCTGCCGAAACGGTCGGTCACGGCGCTGTCGGGGCTGGAACGGCGACTATATCGAAAAGCGGGCATTCCCCGGAACGAACGCCGACCACTAATCCGGCCCCTCACCGACTTCTTCGAGGTTCAGAACAGTGGAGCCAGTCTGGAAAGCTATCGGCTGAAGGATGCGGCCAGTACGGTACTACTGACCAGCGTACAATCGTTTCCGACCGTTCCGGCGCGAACCGTGTTCGACGGCATCCGAACCGCCGTCCGATTTGGGGTTGAACCCAGTTACTACCAGCTTGAGCAAACAGGGGCTGCTCAGTGGCGGGTCAACCTGACCGACGATTCAGGTGCGGCCATTGCCCGAAGCGCCACGACCTTCGCCCGCCCTGCCGATGCAAAGGCGTTTATTCAGACGGCATCAACCTTTTTGTATGACACGTACAGCTACGAAGGATTTTACCTGATTGAGCATATTCTGCTGCGTCCTCAGAAAACGGGAGATACCAAGTTTGGTAAGTTGGAAGACCCCTATTCGTTCCAGATAACCCTCGTGTTTCCGTCGGGTTACGAGCGCGATTTCGGCGTTGCCAACGCCCAGCCTACACCGGGTTTACCCCATCGTTTCCGCCAGAAAGATTTTCGGAATTACATTGAGGCTGTGGTGCAGCAGGAATGTGCGGCCCATGTGGTGCCTACCATCGTTTGGTTAGATGTAAACACCAATCCGGCTGCGCCAGGTGCTCTATCGTTCGATGCGCTGGAAACATTCTACCAGACCTGGTATGGTCATTTCGTGGCCGATACACTCGGTACAACGGCCGGAACGCGGGTCAGAAATCAATTCGTCAAATTCTTAACCAGCTTGTATTCAACCCTTGCCTGACGGTTATGCGTAGCCCCGCCCGACATATCATTCAGCGACAAACGGTTTGGGTTGACCAGCCGTTCCTGGCGTTTGGCGTGCAGGAACGGTTGTCGGCCTATTGCCGATACCAACTGCCGGGCTTGCTCGAATCGCTGTTCGACCGGGTGGCCGACGCCAATACGGTTATCCGGCTCGATACCCTCGACATTGATGCCGGAACCCTGCCACTGACGGATTTTGAAAATCAGCTTACGCAGCAAATCAGCCAGCAACTCGAACAGGAATTAAACCGATTGCTGAATAACCCGCAACCCAGCGACGGGCCGGTGGAACGATACAGCCGGGCCGACCTGATTGGGCAGCAGTTTTATTTTTTTCTGCAACATGGCTACCTGCCCCCCTGGGCCGACGCAACCGCCATCGGGCAAATCAGCGCCTGGCTGATAAGCAGCGAATCAGCCCCGTTCCGGCCTAAGCTGTTGGATTTATTACACCAGCAGTCAACTGTCATCAGCCGCCTGATTGCTCATTGTACCGACGAAGCCCTAATGCACCTCTGTTCGCCAACTACGCCACTCGCCGGGGTAGGTCAGCTACGTTACTTGTTCGATTGTCTACACCAGGAAATTGGTCAACTTCCCCGAATACTAATCCGCGAACGCTATTGGTCTGCCGTTTTTCGGAAAATCGAAACCAATGACAGTCCGGCGAATGGATTCATCAGCGAAGGGGTATTACAGCGTTTCTATTTGTCGCTGTACCAGTTGGTATTTCCTTCGTTAACGAGTTCTGTGCCCACAACGAGTACAAAGCCATTAACCTCTACCGCGCCATTAACTGGAAATGAGCTGTATACCTTTTTCCAAAAATTAAGTAAGGCCGTCCGGCAAGGCACACAGGGAATGCCAGCCAATGAACGGGATCCCTTTATTGATAGTTTGAACGACCTAAGAAATCAGTTGATTCAGTCAAAGACCGAACGTTCCCGGCCAGGCAGTTCACCCGGTGATGACCCAGCCAGACAGACCAATTCCGTTGATTCAGCTAATCCGCCAACAGACGCCATACAACCCAATCAACCCGTCGATCCATCAACCAATCAACCCATTACCAGGACTGATCTGCTCAACGAAACAGACCCAACTCAGGCCCCGTTGGCCGATATTGACAGTAAAAAACCGCTCCCCGCCGAACGAGACAACTCAGACACAGGGGAGAAGGCATTAACTTCTTCGGCAACCACCGAATGGCGGGAAACAACGACCTTAACAGAGGGTGAGGAAATCTACGTATCCTTAGCCGGGATTGTGCTGCTACACCCGTTCCTGAGCATTCTGTTCACTGAACTAAAGCTTATTGAAAACCGGGCGTGGGTCAGCGAGGAAGCGTCGGTGAAGGGCGCACAGGTGTTGGCCTATTTAGCCACCGGAGCGGACTACTGCCCGGAATACAGCCTACCGCTGATTAAGCTGCTCTGTGGTCTGCCGTTCGAGACGTTCGTACCGCCCGACATGCTGCTGACCGATACCGAAAAGCAAAGCACGATTGACGTACTCGAAGCCATTATCAGTCACTGGCAGGCCCTCGGCAACACGTCTGCTGCGGGTCTGCGGGAGTCGTTCCTGCAACGGGAAGGCAAACTAACGGTTGTGGAGGGCGGCTGGCGACTCACCGTTGAACGCAAAACGATTGATATTCTCTTAAACCGATTACCCTGGGGCTTTTCGATGATAAAACTCCCCTGGATGCCCGACCTGCTCTTTGTTGACTGGACTTAATTTATTAATCATTCTCCTCTCATGACCATGAATCGTCGCCTTCATCCCACCCTACTGTTCGCCTTGCTGTTCATACCGGGCATTGCCTATGCCGTTGAACCTCAGGACATAGACGCAGCCAATCAGGCCAACAATACGGCTATAACCCTTCAGTTTATTATTGGTCAGCCGAAAACGATACAGATTCACATTGCCAATTCGGCAGCCAACACGTTCTGGGGCTTTGGCACCGTGAGTTTCCCGGCTGCCTGTGGTTCGGCAGCGGGCGAAACCTACACCTGTCAGGGTATTACGCTGCGTCTGCCAACCGGTTCCACCACAACGCCCCAACCGCCCACGCTCCCTGCTACCGTTGAGTGGAGCGGTGCCAGTCCGCCATTGGGGGCGGTTAATTTCACGCTCAACATTGGCGACGGCAGTTTTAACCGAACCTATACCCTTGTCTTCCGCCAGTCGTTAGATGTGTTTTTTGTGCTCGACAAGTCGGGGAGTATGGGCGCCATCACGTCGGGAACGACCACCCGCATGAGCGCTCTGAAAGCCGCCGTTACTGGATTTCTGGGTGAGCTGACCGATCCTTCCTTTGCCGAAAGCACCGACCACGTTGGATTGAATTTTTTCGATACGGGCGTTACGACTCCGGCAGGAGCGGCTATGCTTCCGCTCATCCCCGCATCGGCCACGACCCTGCAAACCGCCATCAACCCGGTAGCGCCTTCTGGATCAACGGCGATGGGCGCGGGCGTCAACGATGCCAAATCCAAGCTGACCGATGCGACGCACACCCGCGACATGATTGTGTTTACCGATGGCGAGCAGAATGTGGCTCCGTTGGTGAGCAACAATGGGCAGAACGTGGGGGGCGTTAACATCAACCCGTCTTATCCGGCCCCGGCAAACAGCATACGCCTGTTTACCATCGGCATTGGCAGCCCCAGCGATACCTACCTGACTACCCTCAAAAATATGGCTTCGGCCAACCGGGGGCAGTGCCTGCTCACGTCCAATGGCATCGACTTCACGAACAGCGAGGGAATCCCCATTGGCACTGTTGATGCGGTGTTCACCCAAACGTTTATCAACCTGCTGCACGAGGCCAGTCCGCAGTTGGTCAAGTTCACCTCGGGGCCCATTGTGGGCGGTCAGAAATTAGTGGATTTCCCGCTTAACAAGAATGTGGAGGACCTGGTAATTGAAATTAAAATGAACAAAAACTTTGAGATACCCTCATTAGTGCCCATTCTGGGGTCTATTCGTGTTTCACGCAATGGCACAGATGTTACGGGCCTTGCCACACCACGCTGGGTAGGCAATTTCCCCGATAGATACTGGCTGACCTTTTCGTTTAACAGCCAACGGGCGCGGGCCGCTAACCTGCGGTCGGAAGGCAACTGGCAGGTGGCGGCCGTACCCAACAGTGCCGCCCAGGGACTCACCCACCGCATTGCCGTTATTGCCGATGATCACGTACTCGACTATACCTGCAGCCAGTCGCTGCCCAAACCCAGAGTGGGCAACACCCAGCATTTTTCGGTAAAACTGAGCTACTTCGACAAACCCATTCAGAATGCTACCGTCACCGCTACGGTTTATCGACCCAGGGGTGAAATCGGGGATTTAATTGCCCGTAACCCGCTGAAAGTAACAGCGCCCAGAGTCAGCGTAGACCGCTCGGCGATAGGCATCCTGAAATACCAGACGTTGCTCACCAGCGACCGAATCTTTGTGCGGTCGCTGCTACCCACGGAAACGGTAGTTCCGCTGACTCATCGGGGCAATGGCCAGTATGAAGGCGATTTTGCCGGGCTTAGCGTGGCCGGGATTTACCAGATTCTGTTTCGGATTCGGGGAACCGACAGCCTGAGCGGTACCTACGACCGGGTAGAAATGCAGAGCCTGTATGTCGAACCTGCCCCCATCGACCCGGCCCGGTCAACCATTACCCGAAGCGTCGTTAATGGGCAGTTAGTCGTCACGATGAAGCCCGTAACGACTACGGGTAAATTTCTCAGTGCGGCTGCGGACGCCTTCGACGTAAACGCATCGCAGGCCCGCCTGAGTAGTGTGCTGGATAATCAGGACGGCAGCTATACGTTGACCTTTAGCGGGAATATAAAGTCGGTCGGGACGTTGCGCTTCGCTAATCAGAAACTCTTTTCAGGGCAGCTTGATGCGATAAAACTCAAAGACCGGTTAACGGATGTAGATGTAATTAAGCCACCGATTAAACGGGTTGACCCGACCCGCCCCCCGACGCGCGTTCCGAACCCGCGAGTGCCCGTTCAACCAAACCCCTGAAGGAATACCACCCCCATCCCCCTCCTAAAACAGGAGGGGGCGAGAAGGGGCTTATTCTGCTCATCCTAAATTCTCCTAAAAAGGGAACAAGGTTGGCTTTGGAAAAGCCCCCTCCTGTTTTAGGAGGGGGATGGGGGTGGTGAGCGATTGACGAATCTACTTTACTGAACAAACACAGCTCCCCGGACAAATCTATGAACCGCTACTACGCCCATCGCCTGGTTTTTCTGTTCAGTCTGCTGACTTTACCAGTCTTTGTCTATGCCGCAGAACCGCAGGACATTGATGCAGCCAATAAGGCGAACAATACCCCGTTTACGTTCGAGTTTCGCGCCGGTTCGCCCAAAAAAGTGGCGATTCATTTAATCAATTCTGGAGCCAATACGTTCTGGGGCTTCGGTGCCGTGAATTTTCCCGGCTGTGGCCCGGCGGCAGGCGAAACCTATACCTGTCAGGGCATTACGCTCCGTCTGCCGGTCGGCTCGCGGTCGAATGCGGTAGACCCTGGCTTGCCAGCTACTGTTGAATGGTCGGGAACAAATCCTCCGCCCACCCCCATTAACTTTACGCTCCTTGTTGGGAATGAAACCGTTAGCCGCACCTATATAATCAAATTTGGGCCGTCGTCGCCACCTCCTCCGCCACCCCCACCAACACCCAATATCGACCCAGCCCAATCTACCGTTACCGGCGGACGAATCATCGGAACAATACAAAATGGGAGAATGGATGTTCTGGTGCAGCTCGTCACCCCCAACGGTGAAGCCGTCAAAGGGGTCGCAAGGGGTTTCAAGGTTGTGGCGTCAACCGTTCGGCTGGGTAGTGTTGTTGATAATCAGGATGGTAGTTATACATTAACCCTTCGCGGCAATTTTAATGCATCCGGCAGAATTCAATGTTTCAGCGTGCCTCTTTTTGCCGGGCAATTCAAAACGCTGGACCCTGGCCCTTTTCCGAGGTAGGGATAAATTAACTATACCGACTGGCTGTGAAAGAACGTCTGCTGAAACCCGCTGCCCACTCGCCCACCCGGCCCGACACCGAGCCGATTGGTACGTTTTTTCCAAAAGTTTCGCCCGGCCAGCCTACCGTGCAGCGTCAGAGTGCCGAGTGTGAGGAAGAAGCCAAAACCGTGAGCCGACAAACCGGAGAGGCAGCTTCCCACACGCCACCGTCCACGCCAGTCGGGTTTTCGGAGCAGTTGAGCCGCAAACAGGGCAGTGGATTTACCCTTCAGGCAGGCTTTCAGTCGCAGATGGAATCGGCTTTTGGCAGTGATTTCTCGGCGGTTCGGGTGCATACGGATGAAGAAGCTTCCCGGATGAGCCAGCAGATTAACGCCAGGGCGTTTACCTACGGCCATGATATTTATTTCAATTCGGGCAAGTATGACCCGGCTTCCCCAACCGGGCAGAAATTGCTGGCCCATGAACTAACGCACGTAGTCCAGCAGCAATCGGGTGTGCAGCGAAAACAGATTCAGCGGGCCGTATCCGAAGCCGACGTGGAAGCTGAATACGGCAAATGGGCGGCTGACAACAAAAAAACGACCGACCGCACCAAAGACGACTTCCCGATGGATGTCTGGGATTTTATCCGTCCTCAACTCCTCGACTCGTCGACTATGGAACCGCTGCCCAAACCCAAAGACGCCAAAAAGCTGAAAGAATGGACGGCGGTCTTTGAGAAAGGGGAGATTATTGCGCGGTGGCTCCTGTCTATTCGGTCCAACGCCAAATCGTCGGACACGTTGAAAGAGTTTGCCGATACGCGGGCGCTGATGGTACTGGATGCGCTTGCCAAAGCGGGCTTAGTGAGTCAGGCCATGACTCAATCGACGGGGCTAAGCGCCGAACGCCGGAAATTTCTGTATGAAACCGTACTCAAAAACCCGTCGGCGGCATCGGCGGGCGAGTTGACCACGATTGTGGCGTTTCAATCGTCGAGCGTGGCCGACCCGGCCAGTGTGCCCATTGTTCAGTCATTGACCGACCGCAATACCAATGATCTGAAGAAACTCAATGCCGTACAGACCAAAGCGTTGCTGGGTACACTGATTAAAATCTACGGCAAGAAGGACACCATCATTCAGGCTATTGCCGAAGTATTGCTGTTCAACCCGGGAGTTCGGGTGGCAATTTCGGATGCGATGATGAAAAGCGACATCGGCAACCCCGACTTGCTGTTCGCCGTGCTTAAACATCCGTATTTTATCGAACCGGAGTATGGAGCGCAGTTGCTGCAAGCCTTGGTTCCGGCGGGCAAAACCAATGAGGATTACGACAAAGAGCGCATGAAAACAGACATGCCCTGGGTCTATACCTATAAACAGAAATATTATGTCCAGTATCTGATTGACCTCGCCAAAGCGCAAAGTATTACCATCGATCCACCCGCCAAAATGGATTTCTCGGGCCTGAAACCCTGGCTCGAAGCCAACACCGAAAAAATTGGCGAAGCGGCCAAAAAAGCGTATCCCTCAAATCCCAAAGCTGTATTTGAGCTATATAAAAACATCGCCGACATTTTCTTCTACCACGTCCCGCACGACCGCGACGTGGAGCCGGACTTAGAAGGAAAAATCAGCCACCTGAAGCCGGGAGCGCCCTCGAAAGAGCGATTTGAAGCCGACTGCGACATATTTGCCACTTACGCCATGCGACTCTTTTATAATGCTGGCTTTCAACCTATTGGCTATCTGGCCATTGTGCCCGATGGCGCGTTCAAAGACCGGGCGGCTCACGTAGCAGGACTAATGCGGAAAGACAATGCCTATTACGTCATCAACAACAAAGGCATTCTGGACCCAAAACAAACCGAAACCAAGGCCGACGAGAAGAAAGAAGATGCCATCAAAGCCATGTTTAAACTGGCCCTGCGCGATGCCTACGCCGACCCCTTGCCCACCGAACGAAAAATCTATTATCAGGATGCCGGTCCGAAAGGGCAGATGACCAAGGCATTTAAAGACCAGGACAGTTCATTGTTGCGAACGAATATACCGTAAACTGAAATCAGTTGCTGACGGATAGACCGTCTGCGTTTGCTTTACCACCCCCAACCGAGCGTCGGCCCGGCCCCTCCTAAAACAGGAGGGGGCCACAAGGATACAGTTTTACTCATTCTCAACCGTCTTGAAAGTAAACAAGATTGGCATGGAAAAGCCCCCTCCTGTTTTAGGAGGGGCCGGGCCGACGCTCGGTTGGGGGTGGTAGACAGTTTCTGAGTCATCTTTCATCAAATGCAACGCGTAGAGCCAAAACGTTCGGGAAGCCGTTCCGCGCCAACAAGGCAGGAATCATCGTTCGTAGCCGCGAATGGACAGGGACTCTTTGCCCAAACAGCCCAACGTTCATCTTTCGTTCTGCCCGTTATTCAACCTAAACTGAACATCAGCCAGCCCGGCGACGCGTTCGAGCAGGAAGCCGACAGCATGGCAGACCGCGTCATGCGAATGACTGCGTCACCAACCGGCACGGGTTCGGCCGACGATACCAGCAAGGGCGCAGGGCAACCAGAATCGCTGGCATCCGTCATGCCCAAATGCGCCGAGTGCGAGGCAGAGGAGAAGGACGAACAGCCCGATGTACAGGCGAAAGAGCAGGTCGGCTGGTTGTCTGTGATGCGGAAACCAGTCGAAGAGGAAGACGAACTTGTTCCCAATATCCTTCAGGCCAAATACCGGGCTGGTGCTCCTGATCTAATGCTCAAGTGCAGCCACTGCGAGGCCGAAGAGCAGGACCAGAAAACCGTGCAGCGTAAACCCAACAGCGAATCGTCGGGTGGGTCGGGATTTAGTCTGGAAAGTTACCTGCACCGAAGCAGTTCGTCGGGGCAGCCGATGGACCGAGGCACCCGCTCGTTTATGGAATCGCGCTTTGGGAGCGATTTTTCGGGAGTCAGAATTCATACGGGCACGCAGGCTCAGCAGGCATCCGATTCCATTCAGGCGCGGGCCTTCACGCAGGGGCAGAACATCCATTTCAACGCCGGTGAATACCAGCCCGGCTCCGACGGAGGGCGCTGGCTATTGGCCCACGAACTGACCCATACCATTCAACAGGGCAATGGACAGGTGCGGACGCGACTCATGCGAAAGCCCAAACCCGACGAACCGGCTTTTTATGAAGACTTAATGGGCGGTAAAGACGCCTACAAGACCGCCAAAGCCGCCAATCTGGATAGTTGGTACGACGGGTATAAATTCTTCAATCTGTTTCAGGAGGAAGGTATTTACCCGGGTTCGCACCCCAACGCCTACGCTACCCGCGTGTATGAACTCCAGGAAAAACTCCATGCCTACTTCGGCTCAGCATTCCCCGAAGAGAATATTACCGGGATGCTGGAGCCTAACTTCCTGAACAGCCTAACCCTGAACGCGCTGTTTGGCGTGGCGGCCAAATTCGTCAGTCCCGATGGCGACCCAAAGGCCACTGAAGCTGAATTCAACCCCGATATGCTGAAACGGGTGAACCGGCTCAATACGTCGTTCGACCAGAAAGCCCCCCCGCTCGAAGCCCGACTGTTTCAGGGCATACCACAGCTTAACTTCGTCAATGCCAGTGCCAATTTCACCATCGGCAAAGGCGACCGGGGCTATTATGTGGCCCTGATTCAATCGGCACTGTTGCAACTCAAGTATTCGTTAGGTAACGACTATAAAGTAGAGAAAGGACAGACCGAGAAAACCGTTACGGGTATCTACGGCGACGACACCCGCAAAGCCGTTGAGCAGTTTCAGATCGATTCGGGCATGGAGGGTAAGGACATCGACGGGGTGGTGGGCCAGATTACGCTCCGGCTGATTGACCGCCGTCTGGAAAAATATGTTCGCACCAGCCATAGTTATTATGCCGCCAACGTCATTGGCGTGACCGTACCCGTTACGGCTGACGACGTTCCATCAGACCCCTCGAAGGCCGACCAGATCAAGCATGACATGATGATCCGAACCATCATGGCGGCCATGCCCCTCAGCGCGAAGGAAGCCGAAAACCTGCTCATCAGCGGGTGGCACTGGCTTTCGTACCGCGACGTGACGCTCGACGACATAGCAAAAGGCTTCATTATCAACTCCATTACGAAGGAAGATTACGAGAAAATCGTGGGCAAGCCGAAAGACAGCACGGGCGGCATTACGGCGGAACATCTTTCGGAACAGATTATCGACCAGGCTCTATCGTTGCAGGCAACCGGTACGCTCTATCAGTTGCACAAAGAGGTGAAAGCCCTCGAAAAAGAACGCGATGGTCTCAACGCGATCATCAGCATAAATGGCGGGTCGGCAGGCATGATTGCACGACTCACTGTCGTTAATGAACTACTCAAAGCCAAAATCGCGGCCCGCGACAAAGAGCTAAACCGGCTTGGATTTAAAACCGTCGATGAGTTTACGGACAAGCAGGAACAGTTTGTAAAAACCTTCCTGCAATATGCCGCCATGATTGCCTTCAAGATGCTGGCTCAGAACGAGATCAAAGCCAGTGCCGAATACCAGCATTACGAAAACATCAACGAGATTACGAAGCTGAAAGAAGCGATTACCCAACTAAATACCTATTACGCCAATAGCGAAACTTACCTGATGCAGGGGGTGAGCTACGAAACCACAAAAGGCGAAGATATTAACCGGTTTAAAACCCGCTTCGACTATGTGCGGGAGTACCAAACCTGCGATGAAAATGGGTATTGCAACGGCGATTTCTACGAAAGTCAGCTTCAGTCGACCTGGCAAAAAAGTGTAAAAGAAAAGTTAACAACGAATCCGTATTACGCCAAACTGTTCGAGGAAGAAGCTACGGCATTTAAATACCTGAAAGACAAGAGCGAGAGTTTCCCGATTCTGGGTAATCCGGCCTTCAACGTGCGTGATAAAGGCCCCGCCTACGCAAAAAAAACCAACGAATCCCTGCGCGACGACGTGCGCGAGATTATCGGTACGCGCACCTCCGACGGTGGTGTGCTGCACAACATTGCCGCCACCCGCGAGCGCATCCGGGGCAATGTGGAGTTAATCTGGGAGATGCCGCCCGTTATTGCCGTTGCCAAAGCCGAACTGGGCATTCTGGAAGGTTCCGTGCTGGATAGCTTCATCATGGATGCGTATAAAGCCCACAAGGAAGAAGGATTCTGGAAGACCATCTTCAAGGCCGCGCTGGGCATTGGGCTGGGGCTGCTCGCGCTGGTATCCGGCCCCATTGGCTGGATTGCCCTCGGTGCCAGTATTGCTTACGGTGCTTACGATGCGTACCAGACATTCCAGGAAATTAAGTTTAAACGCGAAGCGTCCGAAACGGCCATTGACGAAGAAACAATGGCGCTGATGCACGAAAAACCGTCGTATCTGTGGTTTGTGGTGAGTCTGGCGGGCGTGGGCCTGGATGTGTTCCAGGCGTTCAAGGTGATAAAGGCCGTAAAAACCGGAGTCGAACTGGCCGAGGGCGTGCAGGCCGCCATCAACGCCGAAATTGCCAGTAGCAAACTGGAACAGGCCGCGCTGAAAGTAGGCAGCAAAGAGGCCGTTGCCATTGGTCGCCGGATTGAGCGACTCGAAAAAGCCCTGACCGAAATCGACTGGGTACACTACGCCGAACACAGCAAGATTCTGACTGTGCTGAAAGACAGCCCGTTCGCCGTGCGGTTCATGGCCGATGCGCTCAAAGAACCGGGCTTAGCCAAAGCCTTCACAAAATTAGCCAAGCTGGGCCTGTCGGATGAGTTGATGAAGACCGTTGTGGGCATGTATGCGGGTGTAGGTAAGAAAGCCATTGGCGAACTGCCCGAAGTGATGCGGCTGCTCGAAGCCGGGAAACTGACCAAAAATGCCGAGTTGGTCAAAACCGTGCTGACCGACCTGAAAGTACAAAAAGCGCTCCTGGACAGTGGCGACCCGGCGAAAATCGCCAAACTCTTTGGCGAGTGGGAAGCGATTTCGGCGGGCAAGGCGCTGAGCTTTGCCGAACACCTCAAGGCAAGCGGCCTGAACACGTTCTTCCAGAAGGGCGTGGTGCTGACCGAACGTTACGGAGCCGAGTTTGCCCAGATGACGAACCGGGTGAAGAACGGGTTAATCCTGCGCGAAATAGAACCCGCATTGGTCGAGGCCCTGAACGCCAAACGGCTGCCTCCATCGGTGCAGCGGTCGCTCGAAGTAGCCCTCCAGCGCGACGTGCTGGGCCTGACCAACGACCTCGGCATCGCCCAGGAGCGCATGGCAAAGCAAATCTCTGCGCTGGGCGAAACCCTCCAGTTCCAGAGCGAATACTTGGCCATCAGCAGTTTGCTGCAAAACGCCCAGTCGCGCAAACTGCTGTGGGATGCCGCCGTGAATCTGCCGGGTCGCGCCGACTACCTCAAAATTATGGAAGAGGTAGCGAAGTCCAACCCGCAAAAGATGCCGAAAATTATGGACGACCTGATAAAAATCGGGCCGCTCACCGACAAAGCTACCCTCGAACGTTTAGTGGCCGACGATACGCTGCGGAAGGCGCTGGCTGAGAATCCACTGGCGGTGCTGGCCCTGAAAAAATGCGCGTCGCCCTGTTTTCCGCCCAACGTCACACCCGACCAGATTTCGCGGCTCACTACGCTGATGTCGGGTAAAACCAACGAGGAAATTGCCAAAATCAACAACGTTATTTACCAGAGTCGCGGGTCGGCAGAAAAACTCGAAGCGGCCGTCAAGCGGTTGGAAGACCCCAAAACGTTCGATGCCGCCATCAAGGCTGCCCAGGGAACCGATGTGGTGTTTCCGAAGGGCCTGGCCGTTACGGATGGCCTGCGGTCAATGGCCAGTTCGGCGGTGTCGCTGGGCGTGCCTTCGTCGCAGCTTAGCAGCATCATACAAAACGTGGTCACGCACGGGGGTTCGGTAAGCGATGTGCAGCGTGTAATAGGCAATCTGAATGGCGTGCTTCAACTCGACCGGAATGTCAAATTTAATAACCTCAGTGTGCTGGTGGGAGGCCTGGAGAGCACCGATAAAGGCATTTTCAAAACGTCGGCCTACCTGATGGACGACATCGGGCGGCACATGCAGCCTACCAAGCTGGAGAAAGGCGTGTTCCGCTATCCTGGTCTCGAAAAATTAGACAAGCTCATGGCACCCCCCGCCAGCCTGACGCTCAGCGACCTGCGTGGGGTGTTACAGGGCAATCAGCTTGAAGGTAGTCTGATTAATACCATGTATGCCCTGTCGCAGAAGGTGAGCGGCACCAAAGCACAGTGGGTTGACCTGATGCAGAAGGCCGGTTCGGGCGGTAAGTCGGACGTGCAGAAACTGATGGCGATTCTGGAGGTCCAGCCTGGGCAACTGACCTACCAGCAGGCACTGGATGCCATTGCCAAATCGAAAGCCTTTGCGGGCGAGGTAGCCAATGCCATGGCCGACCCCACCCACGGCTACCAGAGCTTAGCCGAACTGATCTGGGAAGTGCCGAAAGATGTCGCCCAGAAGTTAAAACCTGGCGAGGCTATCAGCGTTCCGCAGAAGTTTCTGGATTCCGGCAGCACGGCCTATACACAGGTCATCAAAACGCACGGCCTCGACCTCGCCGACAAGATGCTCAGCGGTACTACCGTCGATTATTCGCGCTGGAAAGTGGTGAAAAGCATTGTCGAAAATTCCAACGTGGATCGGTCGATTAAGAACGGCATCATCGGCGATTTGTGGGAAATTGTGCATGGGCAGGCTTACCGGAAAATGGACTTCGACTTTGTGCTGACCGATGTAAAACTATCTAACGGCACCGATCACATTTTCGCGGATATTGTGGCCGTAAAAGGCGACAAAGTGTTTATTGTCGAACTGAAGTCGATGAGCGCGACCCTAAGCGATGGGCAGAAAGTCATCTACCCCTTGCTCCAGGACAGCGCAAAAATCAAGACCCTGCGCTTCTCGTCCAATCCTAAGTTAGATGCCATCTTTGCTGCCTACGCCGACAAAGTCAATTTTAAAATGATTGAAGAAGCCGTAGTAGCTCCTTAACCCTATACGCTATGTCCTGGAAATTTGGCGGTATTTATCTGAAACATAACTTCGACAACGATCCCACGCTGGCGCTGAACCGGTTGGACATCGACAAACGACCCTGTTACGAAAGGGTGCCCTTTGCCGATACGGTTGAGCACTTTTTCGAGCCGGTAGCGGTCGGCATCGTCGGGAACGTAACGCTCATTCACAACCGGACGCTGGCCTACGACCATAGTTATAATGCCGATACATATTCAACCGCCGATCACCGCCTGCTGGTCTTGAGCCGCGAGATCGAATGTTTGGTTTTTTATTTCGACGGCAGCACCGACAGCTATGGTCTGGCGCATTTCAAGGCCGGGCAGCGGGTGCGGCATTTCAGTCAGCTCAGCGGGGAGGTGATTGTGCAGGAAGGCGATTTTACGACTAAGCGCACATCAACAGAAGCCAACATGTTCGACTGGCTTAATGCATTCACGGGATTGACGTTCAATCAATTAATGCTGGATAATGAACCGATTATGAGTTTATTTACGGACACGGGGTTTTGAATGATACCACCCCCAACCCCCTCCTAAAACAGGAGGGGGTTGGGGGTGGTAAAATCGACCGACAATCAATAATGCCCAAAACTTGACACAGCAATGACTCCCACCTTAACCAAACGACCAGAACCCGTCAAAGCCCCCAACGCCCCATTCATCGCGGCTAAATCGGCCCTGACCGTCAGCCAGCCGGGCGATGCATTGGAGCAGGAAGCCGACGCTATGGCTGAACGGGTGGTTAGTGGCAGCACCGCTACAGGTCTGCTGAATGCACCGTCCGTATCGGCTGGTGTTCAGCGCCAATGCGCCGAGTGCGAAGCGGAGGAAAAGAACAAAACGGTACACCGAAAAGAAAGCGCTACAACCGCGCCCGATGCCGGTTCATTTGCGCTAAAAAGTCAGTTAGACAGTAGCCGGGGGCAGGGCCAATCGTTGCCCAAAACCACCCGTCAGCAGATGGAGCAGGTGTTTGGGGCTGATTTTGGTCAGGTTCGTCTGCACACCGACAGTCAGGCTGTCATGCTGAGCCGCCAGCTAAATGCCCATGCATTCACCTATGGGCAGGATATGTATTTCAACTCGGGAAAGTATAATCCTCAATCGCCTGAGGGTCACAAACTACTGGCGCACGAACTGACGCACGTGGTGCAGCAGAACGGATCGGTGCAGCGAAAACAGATACAGCGGCAGGCCGCGCCTGATCCCGATTTAGCGGCTAACCCGTATGACATGACCGAAGAGGACTGGGCCGAAGCGGCACGGGACATGCAGCGACGATTGGATTATGTGCTGGACCCCTACCGCCGGAACGACGCCATCACCTTCCTGAACCGGTTGCGGGGATTGCCTGCCGCAGAGGCTACCTGGCTCGCCAATAACGACACCTTTTTCGATGCTATCGGCGGCACCTTTCGGGGCCGTTCGCTTTGGACAATCTTCAGCATTCTCTTTTTCAACAATCGGAGGCCGGAACCTTATCTACGATTAAACTCGGCGATTTACTCGGGCGATGCCCGGTTAGTGGCCGACATGCTGAGCATCGTTATCCTTCAGCAGCGCGATGCCCGATTCTATCAGATGCTCCGCCGGGCGCTGGCCTACGAGTTCAGAAGCAGCCCTCTATTGCCCGAAATACTCCGGCTCATCGACCACCGCGCCGACGCGGGTATCAGCCAGCGGCACGATGCCAGCTATGATGAAGTGCATTACGAAAAAAACGCCAGTGGCAACTATGCCTTGAGCACCATGACGGGCAGTATATCGGCCAACAGTTATATTTCGGGCAGCGACCTGCGCGTTCTGGTACGCATCCGATTTGTGGACAACAGCGGCCAGGGCTTTTATTTCCTCGGCGACAATGCCGCCGTGTATGACCGCTGGCATCAGGCTATGACGAATGCCTGGAACAACAAGTTTACAGCCACCAACGGCGTCAATACGCTCAATGTGGTGTTTGTGCCCATATTCCTGAGCGAACCCGATCCACAGGCGATCAGTATCCGGGTAATGACCGACCCCACCCTGCGGTGCAGCCCATCGCTCCAACCGGGCCGGTCGGAGCAAACCTGCTGGTTCCTGAACGTATCGGACCGGACCGTAGCCCACGAATTCGGGCATATCCTGGGCGCATCGGACGAGTATAATCTACCGGGGAGTTATCAGGAAGTACGTAATGCCGGGATTACCATCAGCCCTGAAGACATGATGGCGACGACGGTCGAAGGCATTCGTGGCACCGCTCGCCCGGCCATTGCAGGCGGTAGTGGCTACAACGTGCCGAGCCTGATGGGTTCGGGTTCAACAGCCGTGGAAACCCGGCATCTGTCGCGACTGATCCGTTTGATTAACGCCGGGCTACCCGCCGGAACACCTGCTTTCCAGCTTCGTTCCCGTTCATAGCAGCTACCCCCACAACGTTACCCTATGTCTGACTATCGACCACCGGCTTCTTCCATCCCTACCTTACAGGCGGGCCTTGGTTACTTAGAAGCCTACATCTGCGAACGACTCAATGTGCATTTTGGGCGTAGCGCTGCCTTTCAGCTTCCGGCCTCACCGGTTTTTGAGAGCACTTCAGTGCTCTCTTCGTTCGTGGTCGATCATAACCTGTCGGCAGAGGAATTTGTGGTGTTGATGCTGGCGCTGATGCCCCATCTCCGGCCTGCGTTGCTCACCAACTGTCTGAACGAATACTTGCCGCAGGGGGGCGATTTCATTGAGTTGGGCGGGGTGAAGGGCACAAACCACCGGGGCATTCTGCCTACCGGCGAAACCGCTCTCTTTATTCTGGCGGGCGATGATCTTCACCGCCGTATCGAATTGCAGAAACTATTCAGCCGAACGCATCTGTTCGCCCAAAACGGGATTCTGAAACTCGAACCTCTGAAAGCCGGTGAGCCACCCATGAGCGGTCGACTGCTGATGGACACCGATTTTCTGTATAATGTGCTGTTCCGAACGAATTACGTGGAATCGTTCAGTTCTGAATTTCCGGCTGAGTTGCTGACCACCGAGATGGCGTGGTCTGATCTGGTCCTGAACGCGGCTACCCTGCGCCAGATTCGCGAGCTTGAAACCTGGATTCAGTACAACGATGTGCTCATGCAGGAATGGGGCATGCACCGGCAGCTCAAACCGGGCTATCGGGCGTTGTTTCACGGCCCGCCCGGAACCGGCAAAACGCTTACGGTTTCATTGCTGGGCAAGTTTACGAACCGCCCGGTGTTTCGGGTCGATTTATCGGCGGTGGTATCCAAATACATTGGCGAAACCGAGAAGAACTTAGCCAGCCTGTTCGATAAGGCCCAGCATAAAAACTGGATACTGTTCTTCGATGAAGCCGACGCTATTTTCAGCAAACGAACCAACGTGAAAGATGCCCATGACAAATACGCCAACCAGGAAGCGTCGTATCTGTTGCAGCGGGTGGAGAGTTACGCGGGCATCGTTATTCTGGCCTCTAATTTTAAAGCCAACATTGACGAAGCCTTTCTGCGCCGGTTTCAGTCGGTCATTTACTTTCCCATGCCGGGCACCGCCGAGCGAACGAAACTCTGGCAGAACGTCTTTCCCGTTCAGGTAGCGCTGGCCGAATCCATTCAGCTTGAGCGGGTTGCGGCCACCTACGAATTGAGCGGTTCCAGCATCACCAACGTGGCGCACTACTGCTGTTTGCAGGCCCTGGCCGACGACACGAACATCATTAGTCTAAAAAACCTCCAGAAAGGCATCGAGCGCGAGTATGCTAAGGAAGGGCGAATGATGTAGGGCTACACACCTTTTCCTAAAAACAGGAAAAATACCCGTTGCAATTCAGTAATTATACGCACCTAATTCTCAGCATGTTTGACCAATTTCAACGCAGGTTTCACCCGCCCTCCTTCCGCTCATGACCCAGTCCGCGCCATCCGACCCCACCCTGCTGTATCTGGCCGACAAAGCCGCTCGCAACTATGCCGCTCATACCGACGAAATCAACAAAATAACGCAGCGTATTTCTGAGAATCGGAATGGGTTTCGGCCTCTGACCGAGATTACGGACGATAAAACCCGACTACTTCGGCGGGCCGCTCGCGAAGGGGGACAGTTTGAACAGGCGCTGGAACGCATCAACGGCATCCCGAATTTTCAGGATATGGCTATCGTGCGAAAAATCGTGCGGGCATCCACCAGCGTGTGCCGGATCGTGTTGCAGGGGCCATCGGGCATTAGTGGATATGGCACCGGTTGTCTGGTAGCACCTAATGTGCTCATTACCAACAATCACGTTTTCCCCGATGCCGCCACAGCCAGCCGGGCTATCGCTCAGTTTAATTACGAACTGGGTGATAATGGGCAAATTCTCACGCCCGTTTCCTTCCGGCTGCGACCCGATTTATTTTTCCTGACTTCGTCGTATAAAGAACTGCCCGACATTCGGTTTAGTGGCCGCGATTTCACGTTGGTGGCCGTTGAACCCAACAGTTCGGACGGAACTCCGCTCACCCAGTTCGGTTTTGTTCGGCTCGACCCATCGCTGGGCAAAATCATCGAAGGGGAAAACTGCGTGGTCATTCAGCACCCCAAAGGCGACTACAAAAAAGTGGTGCTGAAAGACATCCGGCTTATTACGCTGACCGAAAATTTTCTCATCTACGAAGCCGATACCCTGCCCGGCTCATCGGGGAGTTTAGTGCTGGGCTTAGGTACTGCCGATGCCGTAGCACTACACCATAGCGCCGTGCCCCGCAAAGATGACGCGGGCAACTGGCTTCGCAAAGACGGTAAGCCACGACAGGCTGGCGATACCGACGATGACATTGACTGGATTGGCAACGAAGGCGTTCGGGTAAGCTGCATTGTTGAAGCGTTCAATAACCTGCCCATTCCCGATGCCATGCAACCCATTCGGGCAAAAATTGTGGAAGCCCAGACCCCGCCCCTTGTGGTCAACACCACCAATCCAGTTCCAGCTATGACTACCTCAACAACTACCCCACCGCCCCGCCCCGAATCAGCAACGGTATCTGTTCCGACTCAACCAACGGCATCAGCGTCTGCGACTATTCTTTCTTTTGAAGTCCTGCTCACTGACCAGTCCACGCTGCAGGCGGATTGGGATAATCGGGCCGACAAATTGGTGCCGGGGATGGTCATGCAGTTCCCCTTGCTGCCCACCTCACTCGACCCGTTTGCCCGGCGGATGCGGTATCTGACGGTGAAATCAACGGCTAATCCCTGGGATTTAGCGGCCACGATTGAAGCCCTGCCGCAGGTTGAAAGCTGCCGCCCCGATTTGCAATCCCTCACCGACATTGGTCGGAATCCCGACGAAACAGCAGCTCCTGCGCGGGCTGCGGAGTCTACGATCACTGATATTATTTTCAACGACGGAACCGCCGAACCGAACGAGAAAAAATTTCTTGACAACTGGAGTAAATCCGTTCAGGTGAAAGCGGCCCTCAAACATGGCGAAGGTCAGCAGCGCTGGTGGAACTGGTATGCGGTGAACTGGCCCAGCAAGGGCGCCTTCTTCCCGGATTTATCACAGGATGACCGCACCCGACTCACCAACCGACTGATGCAACTACGATTGGTGCAACTGGATACGGGCTACTCAGGCCACTCAAAAGTGGACGGTGGCTACAACACCGACCTCGATTTCGATTTCATCGACAGCGATACGGATGCCCGCGATGAAGAAGCGGGGCTGTTCTTCAAATTTCCATTTCATGGCACCCGAACGGCCAGTATCGTGGTGGGTGGTACTTTAGCTGCCGATGCCACTAAGCTGGATGGAAATGGCGGGCTGCTGGTGGAGCAGACCAACCGATTAATCCGGCTTATCCCTTATCGGGTTGCCGAGTCGGTCGTTCTTATTCAACGGGCTAAGCAGGTGGTGGATGGCGTAAATTATGCCGTGCGGAGTGGTGCCGACGTGCTGTTTATGTGCATGGGCAGTTATCCCCGGCCTTCGCTGGAAGCCATTGCCCGCGAAACCTACGAACGAGGAGTTATCTGGGTATGTGCCGCCGGTAACGAAGTCGGGTTGGTGGTGGCTCCGGCTCTTTATCCAGGCACCATAGCCGTAGCCGCCACCAACCCCGACGACCAGCCCTGGTCGGGCAGCAGTCATGGACCAGCCGTCGATATTGCCGCGCCGGGCGAAGATGTGTATGTGCCGTTCTTAAACAAGAAGCGAGAGGAGATTATGGTCTATGGCAGCGGCACCAGCTATGCTACCCCGCAGGTAGCCGCAGCCGCCCTGCTCTGGAAGGCGCGGCATTATGACCAATTGGGCCAGTATCTGCCCTGGCAGGTGGTCGAAGCGTTTCGGACGGTGCTGAAAAAAACGGCCCGGAAAGGTCAGTGGAATCCGAATACTTACGGCGCTGGTATTTTGGACATCACTCGACTGCTGGCCGAACCGCTCCCCAAACCCAATACGCTTACGCATGCCTATCAGCATCCGTTCGAGTCGCATCCGCTGGGTGTGGGGGTTGCCGAAGCCGTTCACCGCGTGTGGAATTTGACGGGCCAGTCGGGTATAGCAGGCGCAACCGAAAGTACAACAGCCACACCCCTGACCGAACGCGGGCAGCAGGCCCTCAGCGCTTTCGCCACCAGCGCCCCTACCAGCGCCCGTGAGAGCACCGCCACACCTCTGACCGATACGACTGCACTGCTCCGGTATTATTTTAATCAATAAGGCCAGACCTCCACCCTCTTCTTACCTTCCTCTACTATGGCGAACGCTCCTTTTTTCGACTTCCATCTGCATCCGGCTTTCAAAAAATTTATCTGCCAATTTGAGCCAACGTATCCAACCAAACGACCCGTAGCGGATTTGGTAAATCGGTTTGAACTGACAAGCCACATCGTTAAGGTGCTGGATGAAGAACTCCTGCACATTCTGGGGAGTCAGGCCTGCGTCGACGAGTTAGACGAAGGGCATCTGGCGCTGGGCGTGGCCGCTATTGCCCCCATTGAAAAATTATTCACCAACAAAAAAGATGGGGGACTCTTCGGCAAAATTCTTAATTCCGGCCTGACCAAACCCCTCGACCTGGCCTACATGGACCGGGTGCGCGATGGGCAGATATCGTACTACCAGTTGTTCATTCGGGAAATCAATATTTATAAACGCTTGCAGGATGCCCAGCGTCTGCACATGCTGAATCGACAGGCCCCAGCGTTAGGGCCAGACGCCAAACCACAATTAGCGTTAAGTCTGGAGGGTGGGCATGGCCTGTGCCGAACGATGGTCGGCAACCCGAGCCGCCCCGACACATCGCTCACCGTTACGACAGCCGATTCGCTGTCAACGGATTTTCTAAGCGGTTTTACGCCAGACCCGGCCCGCAGTTTACAGCAGTTGCAGCAGGCCCTTTGGAACCAAAAGTTGGACCTTTGCTATTTGGTGCTGACTCACTTATCGCACATTGACGAGCAGCGTTTAGCAACCCACGCCTATGGCATGAAGATGATTAATGATGTAAGCAGCTATCCAATTGGCAATGGAATCTACCCCAAAGGGTTTCAGGTAATCGACGCGGCTTATACGCTGAAAGTCAAGGTGAATGGTGCCGACAAACCCGCCCCCGTGCTAATCGACATCAAACACATGAGCCTGAAATCGCGGCTCGACCTGTATGCCTATCGTCGCGAAAAAGGCTATACATTACCCCTGATTGCCAGCCACGTTGGCGTAACGGGCTACTCGGTTGGGGATTGGAAAGCAGCTTTGGACGAATCAACCCCCATGCGTTTGCCATCAGGTGAGCCAATCGTGAAGATTAAAGTCACGCGAAAAAGGGCTGGCTTCTGGGGCTCCTTCGTCAACCGGGAGTTTACCTATAATGCCTGGTCGATTAATGTAATGGACGAAGATATTGAGGCCGTCCTGAACAGCAATGGCCTGATTGGTGTGAGTTTAGACGCCCGAATTCTGGGCTGGCATGATACCGTTACCGACGACGAGCAGGACGAATACCAGTCGGCGGAGGAGTTCCGTTTCTTTTTCCCCGAACGCTTCCGGCAGATGGCATTCCCGGCTCCCGAGTCGAAGGCGTTTCCCACCCGGCAGGAGCGGCACCCGCTGGCTTTGTGTTTCAATATTCTGCACATTGTTTCCGTCGGACTGATCCGCACCGACAAAGACCCCTGGGCGCATATTTGCATCGGCAGCGATTACGACGGGCTCATCAACCCCGTTATCAACTGCCGCGACACCAGTCAATTGCCCGTATTGGAAGAGAATCTGATTCGGTGGCTACCGGTTGCTGAAGCCGCTTATCGGGACGAAAATGGGGGCCCTCCTCTGCTAACCCGTAATTCGCAAGGAGAGGTTGATCCAGTTGAGTTGAAAAAGATTGTACGAGCTGTGCTGTATGCCAATGGCGAACAATTCATAAAACGGTGGCTAACCAATTTTTCATAGTAATGGATAATGTAGAATAAATAACGTAAAACACTGACAATCGACACCAACCCATTCTACGTTATCCTTTAACCCCTACACCAATATGGCAACGACGTTAAAAAACTACAACGGCTTTCTGCCCAATTTTCTGGGGCCTGCTTTAGCCGTCAGTCTGCCCAAACTAACCGCCGGACAGCAGGCCGACCTCGCCCCCGTAGCGGGCACCACCGATAATGTGGCTAACTATGTCAACTACAGCGCCGTAATAAGCAAAACAAGGAAGTTCCCCTACTTCACGGCGTCGAACATTGACGGGACGCTCTTTCGGAAAGTCAGCCGCAAAGACAATTGGCGCAAAGACCCTCGTATTGACGAAGCCCACCAATGGGGACCGGAACTCTACAAAGCCAAACACAGTGATTTCGATAGAGGACACATGACCAAACGCGAGGACGTGCAGTGGGGCAGCACCGTGCTGGAAGCCACCAATGCCGCCGACTCGACGTTTTATTACACCAACGCGGTGCCGCAGCATGGCAAACTCAATCAACGCATCTGGGCCGATTTGGAAGATTATATTCTCCACACCGAAGCCGTTCGGGAAGACCTCCGTATCTGTGTGTTCACCGGGCCGGTTTTATCGGAGAAGGACCCGCTGTTTGTTACGGCCATCAAGAACGTGCACCTGAAATTGCCCTTCCTGTTCTGGAAAGTGGTGGTGTACCCCAAGAGCGATGGAAAACTGTATCGAACGGGTTTTATGATGGGCCAGAAGACGCTCCTCGAACGCCACAACATTGTTGAGGTTGTGGCGGAAGAACTGGAAGGATTTCAACCGTTATCCGAAGAAGACAAACTGTTCATGGAGTTCGAGGAAGCCGATACGTTTCAGGTAAATATTGCCACTATCGAGCAGCTAACCGGCCTGACGCTCCCAGCCGCCACCGACTCCTATACCGACACCCGGCCTATCAAATTAGTGGTCGAAGAAGTGGACATAAACCTCGAAGCGTTTCAGGCCGAATCGGTCGTGCAGGAGTTTGGGTTCAGGATACCGAATCTGGTGTTGTGAGGATTGACTGACCCATTCATTTCACACCTGACACCCCGTTTTTTACCTGACTGAGCCTTGCGTATTTTTTCAATACGCAAGGCTGTATTGATTCCCACTCAAAAAGTCTATCTATATAGTTAAAACAAAATCAGGGAATTACACACTATACTTTCATATAAAGGTTTCATAAACAATGAATTACCGTAATTGTATTTATAATTAACTTAGTATATTTACTACCTTTTTCACTTTAAACATCCGGTTACACTCTCTTATACGAACTCAACTAATGATTGAAAAATTACCGCTACCCCATCCCAAATCCCGTAAGGCCACCATTTTAGTTGTTGAAGATAATGCCGACCAATGGTTTATTATCCGCTGGGCGCTGTTAAACCGTTTTCCAGAAGTTGAAGCCGTCTGGATGCAGGACGACGCACAGACTATTGCCTATCTGGAAGCCTGCCAGCAGGGCGCTCATCCATTACCCAAACTGGTTTTGCTCGACTTATACCTGCCCTACCGGCACCACGGCTGGAACCTGCTGCAAATTATTAAAACGCACCATCTCTACCGCGAGATTCCCGTCGTTGTTCTAAGTCAATCTACTAATTCCGAAGACATCCGGGAGTCGTATATGTTTCGCACGAACTCCTACATCGTGAAACCCAGCGGCTACCAGAAATGGCTCGAATGCATTGCTTCCTTCCGCCACTACTGGTGGAACGCGGTTACCTTGCCGAAATATGCATGACGCGAAAGCCCCTCTCCTTAGTTCAAGGAGAGGGGCTTTCGCGTCAACTTGGGTTAATCATATCGCCGGGGCAACAGCACCCGTAAACGAGTACCTACCTCAGCCTTACTCTCTATTTCCACCTCACCATCCAGCAGTTCGCATAACTGCCGGACAATCGACAACCCAATCCCCTCACCGGCATGAGCAGGCGCTTCGTCGGCTGATCCTAACCGCTTCAGACCGGGGCCTGTATCGGTGATGGAAAACTGCCAGTAGTCGTCGGTAGATGCCGCCCCCCAGTTAACCGTTACGCCCCCGGTTTGGGTATATTTCAGCGCGTTGAGCAATAGATTCTGGGCAATTCGGCGCACCTTAACTCCGTCGCTTTCAACAGGCATGGATTCACTGCCTTCGATACGCAGCCATAACCCTCGCTGGTCAGCCAGGGGGCGAACACTCTCAACTAATTCGGTTAAGAGTTGGGTGGCATCGAACGGACTGATCTGCCGCTGTTCCTGTCCGGCCTCTAAGCGGGCGAAATCCAGCAGTTCGGTGAGCATCTGGGTGGCCTGCCGCAAATTTCTCTGAAGCATCTCCAGCATCTGGCTTCGCTCTTCGTCGGTATTGGCCATATCAAGCAGGGTAGCGGCTCCCTGAATAATGCCAAAATTACTCCGCAGATCATGCGACGTACTCCGCAGTAATTCACCCCGCGACTGAATATGCTGGCGCAGATGTTCCAGTACGTGAATGTTCTCGTCCGATTTCTCCAATTCTTCGAGTAATCGGCTCTGCTGTTCTTCGGCTTTTTTCAGGGCCGTAATTTTCTGGCCCGTTAGCACGACGCCCCCATCGTATTTCATGAGCGTAATGAGCCGCCACTCGGTGTTAGCAGGGTTATATAGCTCCTGCTGAAAAATCTCTCCGGTTTCCAGAACACGGCGGATGTTTTCAACCGTATGTGCCCCCCAAAGTTCATTAGCTAATTGAGAAGCCAGCAGGCCCGTTAGTTGCTCCACAGGCAAGGTGGCTATCTGGGCAAATTCCTGATTGCAAACAGCTAATCGAAAATCAATGATGTACTCGTTTTCCCAAACTGGTTTTAGATAGCCGATGGCCGCCGGTGAACTGTTCAGCACCGCCTGCAGGTTCTGCGCCGTTTGCTGGAGCTGTTCTGCGGCCCGGCGTTGCTCCGTCATGTCCTGAATAGTACCAATAACCCGTATAATTTCGCCCTGTTCATTGGCTATGCTTTCAAACTGTTGCTGCACCCAGCGCAGGCTCCCGTCACGCCGAATGATGCGGTGAACGAGACTATACCGACCGGGTTTTTCCATCGACTGCTGCTTCAGGCTCTGGTAAACAGCCATATCGTCGGGATGGGTAAATTGATCCGTTAACGCAACCGTAATGGTTTCCGATTGGGGAACCAGACCGGAAATTCGGTATAACTCATCCGACCAGTGCGTTACCTCATCGCCCGCATTCCATTCAAAACTGCCCACATGCCCAATGGCCTGGGCTTCAGCAAGCCGACGGCGCTCCTGGCGGGTTTCCAGTTCAGCTTCCTGAAGTTGGGTAATGTCGCGGGCAATAGCCAGCACACTCACGATAGAGCCATCAGGCCCAAACTCCGGCACCATGCGCGAGAAGTACTGAACCAGCCCGTCGGGGGTTGGAAATCCGTTGTAATGCTCCTGTGGCTGGCCGGTATCGAAGGTGAGCCGCAGTTTGTCCATGTAAGGCAGAGCAATGGATTCGGGCTGCCCCATGCCGAGGTTTGTTTTGCCAAGGAGCGCATCAATTGACATACCCGTTTTCTCCACAAAGGCACTGTTGGCAAACACTAACCGCAGGTCTGTATCCCACCGGGTAATCACATCCGGGGTGTTTTCGAACATCGACTTGAGCAGGTCTCTATTTTCCTCTAATTCCCGTGTCCGTTCCTGAACGCGCCGGTCTAACTCCTGATTCAGTTCTTTTTGCAGATGCACGTCAGCCGAACTGCCAATGTAGCCGCTAAATAGACCATCGGCCCCAACCACAGGCTGGGCATTTTCCAGCATCCATCGGTAATTGCCATCCTGCCGACGCAGTCGGTATTCGGCATTAAATCCCTGCCGGGCTTCCACATGCGTCTTGAACGTGCTCAGGTACTCAGCGCGGTCGTCGGGATGCACGGATTCGGCAATGCCATGCTTTCGCACCTCCTCCACCGTGCGGCCGGTGTATTGAAGCCAGACTTTATTCAGAAAGATAAAATTCCCACCCGCATCTGTCACCCAGATGAGCGAGGGCACATTGTCGGCAATCCGATGAAACCAGGCTTCACGCTCAGCCAGCAGTTGTTGCGCCCGCCGGTGTTCCGTAATGTCTTCAATAGCGAGCAGAATCGAATCCTGATGCCGTACCACGCGCCGGGCATTGAGAGAGAGGTTTTTTTCGCCCACTTCGGGCGATACATAGGTTAGTTCAAATCCCTGAAACTGCACGTCGGAGTTGACAATATCGGTCAGCATGAGCCGGAGTTCGGGAATGTCCCACTGCCGGTTACCGAGTTCATAAATGAGTCGCCGTTCGGTTGCGCCTTCGCTTAATTGAAAGAGCCGATAGAAGGCCTGGTTGGCGCTCTTAACCCGCAAATCGGTATCGAGCACTAAGGTAGCCTCCCGGATGGTCCCGAAAATATCGTCGGCAAACTGGTTGGCTTCCGATAACTGATCGTTCCGCACCTGCAACTCCTGGTTGATAGTCAGCAGTTCTTCGTTGGTAGACTCGATTTCTTCCTTGCTGGTTTCGAGTTCTTCATTGATGCTCTGCAATTCCTCGTTGCTGCTGATGATCTCCTCGTTGGCCGACTGTAGCTCTTCGTTACTGGCTTCCTGCTCCTCAATAATGGAGCGCATATCTTCCCGCAGGTTGGCCAGTTCGCTTTCCAACTCTTTAATACGCTTGTTGCGGGCGCCAATTGATGGGATAACCGGAACAACGGGGGGATCAACTTCCTCAAAAACAATCAAAAACAGTCGCTCTTCGGTAGGCGTATCGATGGGAACGGCTTCGATGCTCACATAATGTGTTTTGCCCTTTACTTTGATTTCCAGCCCGCTCTTCCGCACCGACTCCCCTGATTTCTGGGCTTTATGTACGGCATTACGCAGTTCAAACACCAGTGCAGGACGAGCCATTTTAATGAGATTCAGGCTGGCTTTTCCCGGCGACGGCTCCAGAAACAGCCCTGTTGACCCGCGAAACTGCAGAATCTCCAAATCCTGGTTGACTAACACGCTGGCCGGAACGTACTGACTCAGCAGCAGATTATCTACGGTTTTGTCTAAGTCTGTAGTCGTTCCGGCCCACCGCTCCGGTCCAGACGAAGGAGACCGTTCGATGGGCAGATTTTGGATTGACAGCTTTCTGGCGGCTATCGTTGGGCGCGACAGGCTCTGATCGCCATCCAACTGGCGGGGAGTCATGGTAAATGAGGCCCGGCTGTCGATGTCATTCTTGCGGGCAAATACCTTATAGTTCTTCTCTATCTGCGAAAACAGGGGAGCCGAAGTCCCTACCGTTTCCGACTTACCCAATACTAAATAGCCAATGGGATTCAGGGCATAGTGGAAGGTAACGATGGCTTTGCGTTGCAGGGATGTATCTAAGTAAATCAGCAAATTTCGGCAGCTAATCAGGTCTAAGCGTGAGAAAGGCGGATCTTTCAGCAGGTTGTGGGGCGCAAAGACACATAAATCCCGAACGGATTTATTGATACGATAGTGATCATCGACTTTCGTAAAAAAACGCTGCAGCCGTCGGGGTGATACGTCCATGACCTCACCCCGGGTATAAATGCCTAACCGGGCTTTTGCCACCGCCGATTCGCTCAAATCAGTAGCGAAAAGCTGGATGGTCCGGCTAAGCGCCCGGTCGCCCAGTACTTCCAGCAGCAGCATGGCGATGGAATAAGCCTCCTGCCCTGTCGAGCAGGCGGGCACCCAGATTCGCAACGGTTCCTGGGGTGTTTTTTCCCGAACGAGTTGAGGCAGCAACACTTTTTGTAGGTAATCCATCGTGTCGACATCCCGAAAAAAAGTCGTTACGTTAATCAGCAGATCGTCGTAGAGCAGGCTGGCTTCTTCGGGGTGTTGCCGCAGGTAGTTGGCATAGTCGCGCAGGGAATCTAATTTATAGAGCAGCGTTCGCCGAATAATGCGTCGGCGGATGGTTGTTACTTTGTAATGGCTAAAATCGACGCCGGTCGCCCGGCGAAGCAATTGAATGATGCTCCGAAGGTCTTCGTTGGCGCCGGCCGAGGGTTCGGCCATCAGGGCCTCAATGCTTTCGGCTTCCTGAGCCTCGGTTAAGATTGTTTGTTTAAAAACAGATACCTGCGTACTTAATCGCTCCAGTTCGCGGGCAATTTCGGCTGGGGGCAGCACCTGGTCTACTACGCCTTCAGCAATGGCCGACCGGGGCATACTCTGAAAGCGGGCCGTGTCGTCCTGGGCAATCGTGATACCCCCAGCCGCCTTAATGGCCCGCAAGCCTAAGGTGCCATCGGAGGCCGTTCCCGAGAGTACGACAGCGATTGCGCCTTCCTTCTGCCGTTGGGCCAGCGACAGGAAAAACTGGTCGATAGGCATGTGAATAGCCGAACGGACTTTGCGCGGCACTAATGTCAGCATGCCATCTAATACTTCCAGATCGCGGTCGGGCGGAATGATATAGAGATGATTAGGCTCTATTCGCATCAGGTGTTGAGCCTCCACGACCGGCATGGTGGTAGCCCGGCCCAGAATATCGGTCAGATGACTCTCCTGCGTTGGATCGAGGTGCTGAATGTATACGTAAGCCAGCCCGGTGGTTGGCGACAGGTTTCGCAGCAGTTCGACTACGGCCTCCTGCCCACCCGCCGAAGCACCGATGGCAGCAATGGGAATATCATGTGTTTTGGGCGCAGTTGAGTCAAACGTAGAATTCTTTTTTGCCATACTCTTTGAGCCTCTTTCAAACTAAGAAGCGCTATTGCGGTTAAGGTAAAGAGCGTTTAGGATAACTAACTGATTTTCTGTTAGCGGGTCGTCTTCATGCGGATGACTAACTAAATGCACACGAATCGAGAGCTACGTCAACCGCTGAAATGACTTGATAAAGATAAGCCTCACGACCAACATGGCAAAACGGGATATTATTGTTATTGGTGCCTCGGCGGGTGGGGTGTATGCACTGAAAGAACTGGTGGAGGCTTTACCCCCTGATTTTAAGGCCTCTCTTTTTGTCACGCTGCACGTGTCGCCCCATTCGCCCAGCTATTTGCCCGATATTCTCACGTCAGCCGGGCCGCTGCAGGCGGTTCATCCGAAAGACGGCGAACTGGTCCAGCCCGGTCGCATTTACATAGCTCCCCCCGACCATCACCTCTTGGTTGAATACGATCAGGTGATTGTGAAGAAGGGGCCGAAAGAAAACCGATTCCGCCCATCCATTGATGCGCTGTTCCGCTCAGCCGCCTATACCTACGGCCCGCGCGTGATTGGCGTTGTGCTAACGGGTATGCTCGATGATGGCACGTCGGGGATGTGGTCAATTAATCGATTAGGTGGCCTGACCATTGTTCAGGAGCCTGATGATGCCATGTATTCCAGCATGCCCGACAATGTGCTGAACCATGTGGAAGTCGATTATCGGATACCCGTTTCTGAGATGGCTGCCCTACTCACACGCTTGAGTAACGAGACTGTTACAACTAAACCCGACCTGACGCCAGACGAACAGGAGCGGATGGAAACCGAAGTAAACATTGCCGCACAGGACAATGCCTTCGAACTGGGCATTCTGGATTTGGGCGAGTTAACCCCGCTCACCTGCCCGGAATGCAACGGGGCTTTGGTTAGCATTAAAGAAGGCAAACTGATTCGATATCGGTGCCACACGGGTCATGCCTTCACGGCCAGTTCGTTGCTGGCCGAAACCACTAAAGTAGTCGAGGAATCGTTCTGGAAAGCCGTTCGCAGTTTAGAAGAAACCGTCATTCTGCTCGAACAGTCGGGCAGGCAGTTTGCCGAAGGAGGCAACGAAGCAGCCGCCGACCAATTTTTCGCCAAAGCCCGCGAAACCCGCGAACGCGCTCGTATGACGCACGAAATGGCGTTTCGGCAGGAAAAGTTCAGCGAAGATAGCCGGTAGTTTTACCACCCCCAACCCCCTCCTGTTTTAGGAGGGGGTTGGGGGTGGTAAAACTACTTGAATAGCCGCCAAGCCAATTATCACCGAAAAAGCCTAATTCACTAATCCTCGCTCCTCGCCGAAAACAACCGTTTCAGCCAGCTTTTCTTTTCTTCGGCTTCTTCTTTTTGGTCAGCTTCTGTAAGCTGATATTTCGCTAAGGCCCGTAAATCGGGTTGGCCCGCATCGACCCAGCAGGTGTACCAGAAATCGCCGACCATCTTGACCGATGCCCGCATCTGCCGTTCAACCTGCCCGCGCAGTTGCTCATGATAGCGTTGCGAGAAATCAGCCGAATATACTTTGGTCGTGAGGCCGTTTCGCTCTTCAAACCCGAATTTGCGGGTTTCGCCCATTTCCTGCGTTAACTGCTGTTCGAAACGCAGTACCGAGTCCAAAGCCGCATTGGCTCGGAACACTGCCCGCCAGGCCGCTTTCTGGGGTGAATAGACATACTCAGCTTGCCCCGTCAGAAAATCATAGTCGGTGCTGAACAGTTCCGGCAGTCGTGATTCCCAAAATCCGTGAATGCCCTGCTGATTGGTCAACTGACCGTTGTAGTTGCGCGTCGTATGCAACGGCACATTTGCATCGGCAATGTAATGACCCAAATCGGCAGCTACGCGCAGCATCCGCCGAACATCGCGCTGCTTAAAGGCTTCGGTCAGTTGATACTTTGTCAGTTGAATTTGCCAGGGTACAATGCCGTGTAGAGCTAACGTATCAGCCCCGTAACGGTCGGTGGCGTCTTTGTAATAGCGGGGAAGCGTAGTGGTTAACGTATCGGGATAGGCATCAAGATCGATGAAGTGGCGCGGAGCCTCGCCCACCACGGCATATCGTCGTTTATCGGGGTTAACCGCATTGTCGGTTAGAAATCCAATGTGCTTTTTAAAGAAAGGCATCATCTCGACCGGCAATGTGAAAACCGCCAACCGGTTAATCTGCTGGTGGGCGTAAAAGCCCCAGCCGGGCCGACGTTCGGCTGGATAGCCCCACAGCGGACGCTGCCCTGTTGAATGCACCCAACCTAATCGAGTTTTTCCAAATTTTGCAGGTGTGGCATACACACCGTTTACTAAACTTCCAAAAAAAATAAGAATTGAAACAAACAACCAAATAAAAGCGTTGTACATTTGACAAAACATGGTACTTTATAGAGAAAATTAATAACTATTCAACTAAAGCATCATGTTATTCAGAATAAAATTCCGACAAACGAACAAATCGCAACTAATCATGAATGCTAAATCAAGAGGATATACCCTCATCATTGCGTTAATGTGTGCTTTCGCCTTAACAATCTATGGTGCTTACTCACCTGCGCGAAAAGCCCAGAAACAGCAGATTGTGTGTGTAAAATTCAAAAAAGGGGTGGAATCGCAAGCTGTTGAGCAGCATATGAACGGTTTTGCGGCTCTAAAGCGTGAAATTCCACAGGTCGTCAATTATACGTCGGGCAAGACAATTTTGCCAAATCAGGCTGTTTCTGAGTATGACGTAGTACATTACCTTACGTTTCAAAGTGAGGCTGATATTAAATTATTTGAGAACAGCCCGGCCTACAAACAATTTGTTTCTGAGAACAAAGGCATTTGGGAAAAAACGCTGATTGTCAACGCCGATATCAGGCAGTAATAGTCATCAGTCAAGAGTCATTAGTCGAGAGTGGCTGGTGCGACAGCAATACCTACGCGTCAGCCACTCTCGACTAATGACTCTTGACTGACGACTATCAAAAACAAATTTGGTTGTTCCGGTCGAATTTCTTATTTTTGCGCCCTCATATCGCGACAACGATCTCATTTATATACCAATGGCAAACCATAAGTCATCAAAAAAAGCAATTCGGTCGAGTGCCAAGAAGCGTCTGCAAAACCGTTACCAGCACGTTACGACCCGGAACATGGTGAAAAAACTTCGTCTGACCACCGACCACGCAATGGCTGTTGAGCTGTTCAAATCGGTTTCGTCGGCGTTGGACAAACTCGCCAAGCGCAACATCATCCACAAGAACAAAGCCGCTAACAACAAGTCGAAACTGGCTCGGTTAGTGAATAGCCTGAAACCAGCAGCCGCTTAATCGCGACCGGTTTGTTACTCTCCCTTGTTGCGGGTGATCCCTTATTCCGAAACCTTACCTTTTTGTGGGTGAGGTTTTTTTGTGCATTTTGTCGACGGAAATACCTCCGTAACTGACTTGCACTGATGACTTATCAGAACTCCGGCACCATTCAAAGCTGGGCCGAAGAAGACCGCCCACGCGAAAAACTCATGCTCAAGGGCAAAGCCGCCCTCTCTGAAGCCGAACTGATTGCCATCCTGATCAACTCCGGCACCGTTGACCTAACGGCGGTTGATGTGGCTAAAATTATTCTCAAGAGCGTCAATAACAACCTCAACGATTTAGCTAAACTAAGCATCAAAGACCTCTCGAAATTTCGGGGTATTGGCGAAGCGCGGGCCATTGCCATCGTAGCCGCTCTTGAACTGGGCCGCCGACGCAAAGAGCAGGACCGCCCGCAACGTGCCCGCGTGACCTGCTCACGCGATGCCTACAACGAGATGATTCCGCACCTGATCGACAAACCTCACGAGGAATTCTGGATTCTGTTAATGAATCGTGCTAACGAAATTCTACGGCCCGTGCAGATTAGTACCGGGGGCGTGTCGGGCACCGTAGCCGATCCTAAACTGATTTTCAAGCAGGCCATCGAGCATCTGGCCTCATCCATGATTTTGTTTCACAACCACCCCTCGGGCAATCTCATGCCCTCACAGGCCGATAAAGACCTGACGAAAAAACTCAAAGATGCTGGCAAACTCTTGGACATCCCCGTACTCGACCATCTGATTTTTACCGATACGGCGTATTACAGTTTTGCTGATGAGGGAATTTTATAACTTCAACCCCCGCATCACCTCCGCCCGACTCAATACGTGCACATCACCGGGTTTCATGCCCTCGGCGATTAGTCCTTCAATGGCCCAGCGCACCAGTCGAAGCGTTGGAAAACCGACAGCGGCAGTCATTTTCCGAACCTGTCGGTTTTTGCCTTCATGCAGGGAAATAGCCAGCCACGACGTTGGAATACTGGCCCGGTAGCGAATGGGCGGATTACGCTCAGGCAATAGAGGTTCAGGAATAAGCTGGGCAGAAGCCGAAAGAGTATGATAGGACTTGCCATCTACCGAAATCGTAACGCCTTCCGATAGTCGTTGACAAGCTTCTTCCGTTAACGATCCTTCAACCTGAACATAATAGGTTCGGTTATGCCGAAATTTCGGGTTCAACAGGCGATGATTCAGTTGCTTGTCGCTGGTCAGTAACAACAGTCCTTCACTATCCGCGTCGAGTCGGCCAACGGGATAGACATCTGTTGGGAAATCGAAATCCAGATTGGCCAGCGTTAGCTTATCGCCCTCCCGCGAAAATTGGGAAAGCATGAGGTAAGGTTTGTAGATGAGGAAGTACATGATTCGATGGTGAATGATAGATTGATAGAATGAGTGAATAGCTGGCGCATACACCTATTCACTCATTCTATCAATCTATCATTCACCATTGATAAAAAAACCGGGCAATGATCGGCGTGAACGGCATCGGGGAGCATCTGGCAGTCAATGATTTGATCGCGGAGGTTGTCGGTCACAGAAGCATAGTCGATGCGCCAGCCTTTATTGCTGTTCCGCGCTCCGGCGCGGTAACTCCACCAGCTATACGCCACCTCGTTTGGGTGTTTGTAGCGAAAGGCATCGGTCATGCCGGAGCCAAACCAGCGGTCCATCCAGGCGCGTTCGTCGGGTAGAAATCCCGTCGTGTTTTTGTTGCGAACCGGGTCGTGAATGTCAATGGCGTTATGGGCAATGTTATAATCCCCCACGACGATCAGTTTTGGACGGGTTTTCCGCAGATTTTCTACATACTCGTAAAAATCACGCAGAAATTCCATTTTCACGCCCTGCCGCACTTCGCCGGTCGTGCCCGATGGAAAGTAGCAATTCAACAGTGTCCAGTCGCCGAAATCGGTACGAAGAATACGGCCCTCACAGTCATAAACCGGCAAACCGCAACCCATTACTACATTGGTTGGTGGAGTTTTTGAAAATGTGGCTACGCCCGAATACCCTTTCTTTTCGGCAGCGTGCCAATGGTAGTGATAGCCCAACTGCTCAAATATCGAGAGGTCGACCACATCAGCGGTGGCTTTCACTTCCTGAAAGCAAAGAATATCGAAATTATGTTGAGCTAACCAGTCAATCAGGCCGTTACGCATAGCCGCCCGAATGCCATTGATGTTGTAGGAAATAAGTTGCATTAATCTTTTTTCTGATTTCGGTCGCGTTCTTCCATCTCCTTAATAAAATCGTCAATCTGGATGATATCTCGTAAATCCTGATCGCGCCTTGCCCACATTTTTGTCTGACGTAAGTCATTGAGATGTAAAAAATGAACGGTAACTCCTCGCTCATCCCGATAACTTCGCGAACGTTGGTAACATACGTCAAAGTCCAGTTTGTGGTGAACTCTCGTCATTACGTCAATAGTACCTAATAGACCAAACACAATGGGTTGGGTAAAATTATGTTGGCTCAGTTCGTCCAGTTCATCTGGAGTAAAGCCCATACATACTAACGTCTGAATAAATCGTTCGCCATTTCCCTGTGTTGGTTGCAGCCAAACATCAAAATCCTCCGTATTCCTGCGAATACCGTTCAAATACATCGCAAAACCGCCGATAATCATGTAGACTAACTGATTATCGGCGGCACATTTCGTAAAATCAAGGTAGTCCTGATTAGCTACATCCATGACGGTTTATCTATGGTTAATCGCTGATCGGTTTTCTTTTTAAGGCCAAACATAATCCGATTTTGCGCTCGCATATTCATAAAGCTGACGAACAACTCATCAGGAGTCATATTCATACCATCCCGCAAAAATTGGCGATAAGGGTCGTTCAAATCTTTATATATCACAATCCGTCGTTTCTTTTCCATAACCTTATTAATGAATAATGGATAATGACTAATGTAGCAACTCTTACATCCAGTTATTATCCATTATTCGTTTTACATTCTACATTTAAAGCGGCCCCGTTACCAATTCATCTTCCTTCGCCACGATCCGCTTTTTATCGGTAAACAGCAGCACGAACAGAATCAGCACCGCAGCCGCAATACCTGCCGGAACCAGCCAGACACCGAGCCAGTCTTTCGAGCCGTCGGGGCGGGTGTAAGCATCCAGTACCATGCCCGACAGCTTGGAGCCAATGCCCATCCCAATGCCATACGTAGCAATCGAGATCAGGGCCTGCGCCGACGATTTAATTTTTTCGCCCGCTTTATTGTCGGTATAAATCTGGCCCGTTACGAAGAAAAAGTCATAACAAACACCGTGCAACACAATGGCTAAATAGAGCATCCACTCGGTTGAGGCTGTGCCGTAGCCGAAGCAGATAAACCGCACAATCCACGCAATCAGACCCACAATGAGCATTTTCTTAACGCCTAATCGCGAGTAGGCCAGCGGAATTAGTAACATGAAAATCACTTCAGAGGCCTGCCCCAGCGACATTTTGTTCTCTACGTTTTGCATACCGCCATCCGTCAGGGATGGGTTCGCCATCGCGTAGTAGAACGAAAGCGGAATGCAGATGAGCACCGACGACAGGAAGAAAATCGCAAACGAACGGTCTTTGAAAAGTTTGAAGGCATCTAACCCCAGAATCTGCGCCACTGAAGTAGAGGTGGTAGGTTTTGGGGGTGTATCGGGCAGGAAGAACGCCAGTACACCCAGCACGATGGCCGAGTACATCGACAGTTGAAAAATCGTCACTTTATCCCCAAAGCCATAAAAGCCAACGATATTCGTGACCACAATCCAGGCGACAGTGCCCAGCACCCGAATGCCCGGAAACTCTTTTTCGGGACTGGTCATTTGTTGCATGGCAATGGAGGAAGTCAGGGCCAGCGTGGGCGCGAACGTAATGCAATAGGCCAGAATCAGGTAAAAGAAGTTGTTGGGATCGGTGTTTTGGGTGATGAAATACAGCACCACCGCCCCCAGCAAATTCATGACACCCAGCACTTTCTGAGCCGCAAAATACCGGTCGGCAATCATCCCGACAAAGAAGGGGGCAATAATCATGGCTAATGAAAAAGCCGCATAGGCATTGCCCACCTGATCGCCAGTGGCATGAAGTTGAGTTAACAAGTATTTACTCATCTGCCCGTACCAGGCGCCCCACACAAAAAACTGGAGGAACATCATGACAGAGAGTTTAACGCGGGTTGTTGGCAGCATTGTTGGTTTAGGAATTAAGGTTTCAACGTATGAAGGTAGAAAACGACTGTCAGCCCTGCAAGCCGATTAGCATGGAAAGTTGCCGATGGTGCAATAATGTAGCTGTTCCCTGAGCGTTTATACCTAAACTCGTATCGTCTTTCGGGGCAGGAAACCTATACTTGACGCAATTTCTGACTAAACTAATTCATGAAAAAACAACTGATTACTCTTGTTGCCTTAGTGGCAATTCCGGCTTTATCTTTCGCGCAAACAGCCGATGAAATCATCGACAAAAACATAGCCGCTATTGGCGGAGCCGATAAAATTGCCGCTGTGAAAACGCTTCAATATGACCAGAGTATGAATGTCATGGGCATGGACCTGACCGGCAAGTCAAGTATTGTCGTCGGCAAGTCGTTGCGGACCGATATTTCTGTTGGGGGCCAGCAGGTTATCACTGCCGTTGATGGCGATAAAGGCTGGACCATTAATCCAATGATGGGTGGGACCTCGGCGCAGGCCCTTCCCGACGACCAGGTAAAAATGCAGAAAGGAAATGCATCGGTTATGGGAGCCGATTTATTTACAACGAAGGATAAAAAATATCCAGTCGAGTTGGTTGGTAAAGAAAAACAGGGTGATAAAGACGTATTCAACTTAAAAGTGACAAGACCTGAAGGGGTAGCTAATTACTACGTCGATGCAACGACCTATCAACTGGCTGGGGTGAAAGCAACGATTAATGTACAAGGCCAATCAGGTGAAGTAAACGTTAAATACGGTGGCTATAAAACAATTGATGGGCTGACCATCCCGACAGCCTTAGAGATGACTTCCCCCAGCGCACCTGGGCCAATCAGCATAACCGTTTCGAACATCGCTTTCAATCCAACGGTGGACCCAACCATCTTTGCCATGCCCAAATAAGTCAGACTCCATCTGAGAGGAAAGGGACGCATCAACCGCGTCCCTTTTTTTATACTCGAAACTTTAACAAAGTTGACTATCAATAAATACCGATATTTGAGAATCAACCACCTGATTCTTATGAAACCATCTTCTCTACTGACAACCACAAAATATGCCCTGGTTCTGCTGGGCATTACCACTGCACAGGCTCAGAATACGCCCTCAGCGTTATCGGGCTTTATTCCAACCCGGCAGGCTGCTCAAATAAAACTTGAAAGCGAATTTAAAACCAAACAAGCATCGACGGCTTTCAAAAATCACCTCGAAAAGCTTAGTAGTGTGCCGCACATTACCGGCTCAAAAGAAAATGAGCAGGTGCGCGACTACATCGCCGAAACCATGCGGAAAGCGGGCTGGCAGGTAGACATTTACCCGCACGACGTGCTGTTGCCCAAAGGCCCCGGCGAAATTGCCGTTGAATTAGTCGAACCCATCCGGCAACCGCTCAACATTCGCGAATATATTTTCAAAGAAGACAAATACGCCAGCGACCCGCGTCTAACGCCCGGCTACAATGCCTGGTCGGGGTCGGGCGATGCGACCGCCGAGGTGGTTTACGCGAACTATGGGCGCAAGGAAGATTTTGAACAATTGGCCGCGATGGGCATTCCGGTGAAAGGTAAAATCGTGCTGGCTCGCTACGGCGGTAATTTTCGGGGCTACAAAGCCCAGTTTGCCCAGGCTGCCGGGGCCGTTGGCGTTATCATCTTCACCGACCCCGCCGATTCGGGCTACATGCGTGGGCTGACCTTCCCCGAAGGGCCGTATTACAGCGAGAGCGTCATTCAGCGCGGTTCTTTATTAACCACGCCCTATACCGGCGATCCGCTCACGCCCGGCGAAGCAGCCCTGCCGATGGATGCGAAGAACACTCCGAAGCGACTCGATCAAAATGCGATTGGGCTGCACAAAATTCCGGTGACACCCCTCCCCTATGGCTCCGCTACCGAAATCCTGAAACGCATGACCGGCGCTAAACCTGTTCCGGCAGGCTGGCAGGGCGGTTTGCCGTACACATACCGGCTCGAAGGTGGTTCTGATTTGAAAGTACGGTTAATGGTGAAGCAGGAAAAAACCATCCAGCGGATTTATCAGGTCGTGGGTACACTAACCGGCGTTGAATTTCCTGATGAATGGATTATTGCTGGGTGCCACTACGATGCCTGGTCGTATGGAGCTACCGACCCTAATTCCGGCACGGCTATGTTGCTGAGCATGACTGAGTCGCTGGGGAAATTGGCGAAAGCTGGACAACGCCCCCGGCGCACCATTAAGGTCTGTCACTGGGATGCCGAAGAGCCGGGCGTGATTGGTTCCGCCGAATGGAGCGAGCAGTTCCGCGATGAATTGACGCAGAAAGCCGTTGCCTACATGAACTACGATGCGGCCGTGTCGGGCCGGACGTTCGGAGCCAGTGCGTCGCCTTCCATGAAAAAGTTAATCATTGAGGCCACGCAGGCCGTGCAGTACCCTGACTCCAACAAAACCGTTTATCAGCATTGGCTGGGCCAAAAAGCCGCTGGCAATCCCACCCGCGTAACAGGCTCATCGGCTCCGGCCGTGCTGGCGGGCGAACCGACTATTGGCAACCTCGGCGGTGGCTCCGACCACATTGCACCTTATATGCACATTGGCATTCCGTCGTTAAGCGCGGGGATGGAAGGTCCAACGCTCTATCACTCGCAGTACGACGACCTGTTTTTCTACGACAAATTCGCCGACCCGACCTATAAAATGGGACCAATGATGGAGCAGGTCGTGGGCACGATGACCCTCCGGCTCGCCAACGCCGACCTTGTTCCGTATGACGTAGCCCGTTACCCAACCGATCTGGAAATTCACCTGAAAGCCGCCGAAAAAGCCATTCAAGCCTACGCACCAACCTACTCGATTGCGTCCCTGCTAACTGCCGTTGCCGACTTGAAGAAGAACGCAGATGCCTGCGAAACCGCACGGCAGACTTACCTGAAAACGGGCCGCACGGATAAGTTGGTTGAGCTTAACAAAGAACTGCGCTTACTGGAACGGTCGTTCATCGACCCCAAAGGCAATGCGTTTGGCGGCTGGTACAAGTCGCTCTATGCCTCCTCCGACCCCAACAGCGGCTACGCGTCCTGGATGTTACCGGGATTGCTATACGAAGCCTCTTTGAAATCCACTGCGAATCTGCCGGATTTGGAAGCGCGCTACAAAAAAGCCATTCAAACGCTGAGTGAAAAGTTGCTGGTGTTATCGCAGGGTATGGGCGGCCCTGCGGCTGTAGGAAGTGGGAAGTAGTTTAAGGCACAAACAAGAAAACAAATGCCATATCTTTCGAGATATGGCATTTGTTTTCTTGTTTGTGCCTTAAACCGCTTTCGCCGTTGGCTTCGCGTGTTCGGGTTTGAGCACCACCACATCGCGCACAACGCCCCCCCCGTTGATTTTCTCGACCATTTTATCCAGCAACGGCGTGGCCCAGTTGGGAATGTATTTATCGGTTGTCTCAATCATCACTTTCGGGAAGTCGTACAGGGCGCGGCCCAAACCAAACTGCACCGCGCAACGTTTCATCGCGTCGCTGATACCGCCTTTTACAGGTTCGACGGCAGTTCGACTGGCTCCATCGGTCTTCCGAATCATTTCGCCACCCGGCAAAACCGCCGTGATGGTACACAGGAACCCGCCCTCAATTTCCTTGATTTCATTCTGCCAGCCCGCCCAGCCAAACTGGTCGTCAAATCGTTGCATCACACAACGGTTGGTGATATACGGCACCACAATAATCTTCTGGCCATCTTTGGTCTGGCTCTGCACGCGCCACTCAATTTCCTGTGCTGTGAGCGGGGCGGTTAATACGGTTAACTCCATATGGGTTGTTGTTTACTTGTTGAATTTAAAAATCTACTCCACCAATTTCAGCAACTCGTTCAACTTCAATAACGCTTCAATCGGGGTTAGGCGGTTTACGTCGATGGTGCGAAGTTTCTCTTTGATAGCTTCGGATTTTGGGTCGCCTGCTTCGATGATGCGTAGGGCTAATTCCCGCTCCTGTGGCACGGCCTCCCGGATTTTTTCTTTGTTCGTTTCCCGCTGGTGCGACGACTCCAACTGTTTCAGAATCTCACCCGCACGGTTCACGATTTGGGCGGGCATTCCGGCCATCTGCGCTACGTGAATGCCAAAGCTGTGTTCCGAACCGCCTTCTTTCAGTTTCCGCAAAAAAATGACCTTGTTGCCCATCTCTTTTACGGCCACGTTGAAATTCTTAATACGTGGGTTGTCCGTAGCCAAGTCGTTCAATTCATGGTAGTGTGTGGCAAACAGCGTTTTGGGCCGACAGTCGGTTTTGTTGTGGAGATATTCTGTAATGGCCCAGGCAATTGACACGCCATCATAGGTACTCGTGCCTCGCCCGATTTCATCCATCAGCACCAGGCTTCGTTCGCTGAGGTTGTTCAGGATGCTGGCGGTTTCGGTCATTTCGACCATAAACGTGCTTTCGCCCCGCGAGAGGTTGTCGCTGGCCCCCACACGGGTGAAAATTTTATCGACCAACCCAATCTCCGCTGATGATGCCGGTACGAAACTACCTGCCTGTGCCATGAGCACAATCAGGGCCGTTTGCCGCAACAGAGCCGATTTACCCGCCATATTGGGGCCAGTGATGATAATGATTTGCTGCGTTTCGTCGTCTAAGAAAATATCGTTTGGAATGTACGGCTCGCCGGGCGGCAGTTGCTGCTCAATCACCGCGTGCCGACCATCTTTGATGCTCAGCACTTTGCTTTCGGTGATCTGCGGCCGAACGTATTTGTTCTTCACCGCCACCCGCGCAAACGAGGCCAGCACATCTAACACCGACAGCACCCGGGCATTCTGCTGAATGGCGCCCACGTATTCGCCAGCCGCCAGCACCATCTCATTGAACATCCGGGCTTCGATCTGGAAAATCTGTTCCTCGGCGTTCAGGATTTTGTCTTCGTATTCCTTTAATTCGGGCGTAATGTATCGTTCGGCATTTACGAGCGTCTGCTTCCGAATCCAATCGTCGGGAACGCGGTTTTTGTGGGCATGGGTGACTTCCAAATAATAACCAAACACTTTGTTATAGGCCACTTTGAGCGAACCGATGCCCGTTCGCTGCACTTCGCGTTCCTGCAACTGAATCAGGTAATCTTTCCCCGAATAGGCAATGGCGGTTAGTTCGTCAAGTTCAGCGTTAATGCCCGGTTTAATCATGCCGCCCTGATTCGAGAGCGCGGGTGGGTCTTCGCGCAGTTCGGCTTCGATGCGGTCGAGCAGAAACGAAACGGGGTTAAGTTGGTCGGCGTACTTTTTCAGCGAAGGCGACTCAGTCTGGCTCAGGGTCGTAATGAGCAATTCCTTAATGGGCAGCACATGCTGCAGCGACCGTTTAAGTTGCAGCAACTCGCGAGGGCTAATCCGCCGAACGGCTACCTTCGAGACCAACCGCTCCAGATCGCCAATCTGCCGCAGGTGACTGACTAAGGTTTCGGCCAGATCAATATCCGAAGCGAGCAGGTCAACCATATTGAGCCGCTCGTCAATCAGCGTTTTTTCCTTGAGCGGCAGACTGAGCCATTTACGAAGTAGCCGCGCACCCATCGGCGTAACGGTCTGGTCGAGTATCTGAATCAGCGGAACGCCCCCCTCCTGCTGAGCGGCTGTCAGTTCGAGGTTACGGATGGTGAAGCGGTCGAGCCAGACGTAGCGGTCCTCTTCGAGTCGCGTAACGCGGGTAATATGCTGAAGGTCTTTGTGTTCGGTTTCGTTGAGGTAGTGGAGAATGACCCCAGCGGCAATGATGCCATCGGGCAATCCTTCAATCCCAAATCCTTTCAGCGAAGTCGTCTGAAAATGCTGTTTCAGGAAGTTATAGCCGAAGTCGTAAGTGAAGGCCCAGTCTTCGAGGGTGTAGGTATGAAATTTATCACCGAACAGCAGACCAAACTCCTGCCGATTGCGCTTGCAGTACAATACCTCCGACGGGTTGAAGCTTTGCAGCAATTTATCGACATAAGCCGCGTTGCCCTGCGATGCCAGAAACTCACCCGTCGAAATATCCAGAAACGACACACCAAACTGGTCTTCAGGTTTACCAAAATGCACAGCCGCGAGATAGTTGTTACGCCGGGTATCGAGCACATTGTCGTTGAACGAAACGCCGGGCGTGACCAACTCCGTAACGCCCCTTCGCACAATCCCTTTCGCTAAGGATGGGTCTTCCAACTGGTCGCAGATAGCCACGCGCTCGCCCGCCCGAACGAGTTTCGGCAGGTGCGTATCGAGTGAGTGATGCGGGAAACCGGCCAGTTCCTCGTTGGAGCCGCCGTTGTTGCGTTTGGTAAGCGTAATTCCCAGAATTTTGCTGGCTTTTACGGCATCTTCGCCGAAGGTTTCGTAAAAATCACCAACGCGAAAGAGCAGCAGCGCACCGGGATATTTGGCCTTAATCTGGTTGTATTGGCGATTGAGGGGCGTTTCGTTTTTCTTCGTTTGTGGCTTTGCTGCGGTGGCGGTTTTCACTGATTTCTGTTGGATTGTCGTAAACAAATATACTAAAATTTGGCGGGAATTCGGCGTTTTTTGCCTTATTACACGCATAAATTCCCAACCAAACCATCTTATCGTAATGACTTCTCCTGAACCTGCGCTGCCCATAAAGGTCAGCTTCAACCCGATTATCCGAACGTATTTATTGTTCTATGTGTCTTTCTTCCTACTCGTCTCAGTAATTGGCATTTTGATCCTTCCAATTTGGCTATTGGGCGTGGGCCAGTGGTGGAGTCGCCACTATTTTCAGAACCTTGAGTGCGAACTATCCGAACGTTCCCTGCGCTTTCACAAGGGTATTCTCGTTCAGGTTGAAAAAACAATTCCGCTTGAAAATATTCAGGACGTTACCTTTGTGGCCGGGCCGGTGCTGCGTTACTTTGACCTTTGCATTTTAAAGTTTGAAACGGCCGGTCAAAGCCCCAATCAGGCGCACAACATGGAACTTATCGGCATTATCGATGCCCATGCATTCCGAACCCACATCCTCGAACAGCGACAGAAATTGATTGCGGCCCGAACCAGCCAGCCTCCGGTTAATACCGACCAGGCGCTACTCACCGAAATGCGCGATACACTCCGCGACATTCGCCAATTATTGCAGGATAATTTAAAGCAAACCAATGCGTAAACTCGCCCCTCGGTGAATTGAACTGCCGGATACTATTGTGGCTGAACATCTGCATTTGGCTAAAGAAGCCATATGAGAAGAATATTATAGTATATCCCTGTATACCTTGCGCTTCAAACAGCCCATTTACCTTCGTCCTTAAATATTCGTCTTACTGTTTGTTTCGCAAAACTGTCAAAAATTCCTCTAACCCAATGACCGTTAGATTTGGAAACTCAATTTCTTTGAAGATAGCATAATCAGCATCATTACTGACGAGATAATCAGCATTAACACTGATCGCTAAATCTGAAAATTTGTTATCGTCAGGATCATGTTGAATTAGCTCCCATCGAAAGGCGGGTTCAGCAAAAACAGTGTTAGGGGCAGTAGCTAACGTGTGCAGAACCAGATGAGCAGTCTGTTCAGAATATGTCAGTCCAAGTATTTCCTCGTATTCAAATAAAATTTCCGTGCTGACGTACCATATAAAGCGGCCAGCTTCAAAATAACGGTACAGGTCATAAAAAGGACTTTTGGGCGGAATAGAAGCCCGCAGACAGTTAGTATCTATAACGGCGTGAATCAACTCGGCTTACGAACTACAGGAAAATTATCATCAATCAGCATACGTCGGAAATCGTCTTCACTGTACCCTTTTTCTTCAACAACCCGACTAACTTCATCTTTAAGTTGAGTTGAAAAATAATTCATTAACACACGCCGGACTTCCAACGTCTGTTCCTGATTCAATCCCTGATCAAATAAGCGGAGAAGACTAATCTGCAAATCGGTTAGCCTACCAGGATATGAATTTCCAGAGGTCATTCTTCTGTTGATTATCTGTCTATAACTATCAAAACTAACTATTTCGAGGCTTCTTCCGTTCTTTGTACATTTATTTTTCGTCAATAGTGTATAAAATGCCCGCTCGTAAACTCACCCTCAACGAACTCAACCGGCTGTCGGTCAATGATTTCAAAGCTGTTGAAAAATTCCCTTACTGCCTTATTTTAGACGACATCCGCAGCCTGAACAATGTGGGGTCGGTGTTTCGCACGGCGGATGCCTTTCGAGCGCAGACACTCTACCTGTGCGGCATTACTGGCCAGCCTCCTCACCGCGACATTACCAAGACGGCCCTTGGCGCTACGGAATCGGTTCCGTGGATACATGCACCGGACGTGGTTGAGCTGGTGAAGAAATTGCAGGCCGACGGCTGGATGGTAGCCGCTGTAGAGCAGGCGGAAGGCAGTACTTCCCTGAGTGATTTTATTCCTGAACCAAACAAACAGTACGCTTTTGTGTTGGGTAACGAAGTGACGGGGGTTCGGGAAGAGGTGATTCAGTTGGCCGACACAGTGCTCGAAATTCCACAATTTGGCACGAAGCATTCGCTTAATATTGCCGTTACAACGGGAATTGTTTGCTGGGATTTTCTGCAAAAAATGTAACGAAAACTTAACATTGAATTTTTGATTGTCCCAAAAATTTCGTATTTATTTGTAGATTTTTCCCTATTGAACACTATGGCAAACAAGACCATCAAAACAAAGCAGAAGTCGCTGACAACGGAGATCGTCGAATCGATTGAAACCAAATTAAGCGACGCCGGTAAGGCTACCAAAAAGATGAAGAAATCCATCGAGAAATCGGCGGAGAAACTGGCAAAGAAACTGGCAAAGCTGATGCATAAGGCTGAGAAGAAAGCCGAAAAACCCGCAAAAGCCACGGAGAAAAAAGTAAAAAAAGAAGCTGCTAAGGCTAAAAAGAACGCAGACAAGGCGATTAAGAACGCCAAACGCACGGCAAAGAAAGCAGTTGAGGCTGTAACCGAAGCAACTAACGTATCGGCGGCTGCTTCTTCACAATCGGCGCGTAAACCGGCTCCAGCGCCAAAGCCCGCAGCCAAAACCACACGCCCAACCCGCTCTAAAGCTGCTGCGGTTTCTCCAGCAACGACCGAAACGCCAGCAGATACTGTATAAAAAAAATCTGAACTGATACCGTTTAGTTACTTGCCCGCCATAAGCGGGCTTTTTTGTTATCAATTACTTCTTTATAGTTTATTTTCGTGTGACATTTACGGTCGCTGATCGTCTATTTTAGTTGTCGCTGTTTAGTTCATACTAACTCATAAAGCCAGCGTTATGCTGCACCGTTCTATTGCTTATCCTTTAATTGCCCTTGCCTTACTGCTCTTTTGTGTCATAGGGGGATTACTGTATGGAAACTGGTCGTCGCTCCAACCTGCTCAATCGGCTCTATCGCCGTCGGTAGGCTGGCTGGCTTTAGTTGGTGTGGTATTATTATCGCAGATATTGATTGGTTACGTGATCTGGTGGTTGCTGCGCCGACGGCAACAGCCTGTAGTGCAAACCGAAGTGCTCCATTCGATTGTTCACGAATTTCAAACGCCTATTACAGCCATCCGAATGGCGGCCGATATTCTGGATTCGCCGATTGCCCGCAACCAGCCCGAACGCACGGAAAAATACGTCCGCATTATCCGCGAAGAAACCGAACGGCTCCAGCACCAGGTCGAAACCATGCTAACCCTGGCCCGCGCCGACCGCAACACGCTCATCCTCAACCGCGAACCCGTTCAGATACACCAGCTTCTGCATTCGGTAGCCGAGCGGCATGGCGATTACCTAAAACTTAGCTTAGCCAATACGGACCCCCACGCGCTGGCAGACCGCCTTCATCTGACGAACGTGCTGTACAATCTTTTAGACAACGCCATCAAATACAGCGCAGGTCAACCAGAAATAACCCTAATTACAAAAACCAGCGCCGATGGCCTGACGATTACCGTTCGGGATCGGGGTGTGGGGATTCCCCCCAATTTAGTCAGCCAGATTTTCCAGCCGTTTTTTCGGGTGCATGACCGCAACCAGCCCAGCGTGAAGGGATTTGGGCTGGGGCTGAGTTATGTCCAGCGCATTGTAGAGTCGCACAACTGGACCATCTGGGTAAAAAGCGAAGTGGGCAAAGGCAGCGAGTTTATGATTCAGGTGCCGCCCTCTGCGCTCCTGCCCCCTTCGTAAAGGGTTAATTAGTTGATTGGTGCATGAACCTTGATGTACCAATCAACTAATTAACTTATCAACTAATCACTTGGCCACACCTGCCTGGGCGGTTTTCGTCACTTTCATAATGCCGTTCATAATCCGCCAGTGACCGGGGAAGGTACAGACGAATGGGTAATCGCCAGGTGTGGCCGGAGCGGTGAACTTCAGCCGGTATGTTTGGTCAGGATTAACCAACGGCGTGGCTACAATGACCTGAGCGATGGACGGCACATAGTTTTTCTCAGCGCCATCTTTAGCCGTAATCATTTTATCGGCGGCTGCGCCAATGATTTCCATGCTTTTGGGCTTACCAATCACCAAATTATGCTGCATGGCATCGGGATTTTCGAGGACAATTTCGACTTGTTTTCCCGCCGTAACAGCGAATTCTTTTTTGTCGAAACGCATTTCTTCCCGCACCGTCTTCATCCGAATTACTTCTACATTTGGGTCGGCCGGGGCTTCTTTGGTCAGGCCCCAGGCTTCATACAGGCGGGTTAACCGACTCCGGTTATCGGCAGAAACTATACCGTTCAGACTGGCTAAAAAGGATTTATCTGCGTCGCGAACGTCTGCTTTCTGTTTTAGATTCCAACCTTCTGTCACACCTTTCACGATGGCTTCGCTTTCGGCCGGATTGAGTTTCTGCGTTTGCCGCAACAGCGCCACCAGCGAATCAACCGGCGCTACGGATGCATAGCTGCGTGTGGCACGTTCGAGTACATAGGCACTCAGGCTTTGGGGAGCGCGGTAAGTCAGCGTATGCGTAGCGTTATTGTTCTGTTCGTTACTCTCGGCAATTTTGTTCTCGCGGTCGAGCATGGCCGTTATGGTATACTGCCCGGCTCGTTCAAAGGTCACACCCATATCGCCCACCCAGGGACCGTTGTTTGCTTTGCTGATGGTAACCGTTTCACCAGGTTTGATGCCCGTGTTGTGGGTCACGCTCACAAAATCAATCTTCGCTCCTTCCTTTTCGCCTTTAGGCCCTTCAATCCGCAACGACAGCGGAATGGGTGTTCCGTCGGGAATGGCTACGCTCCCGGCATTGGTCACATCCACAAACAGGCGTGCCCCTTCCCGAACCGCAGGCGACTCCGGCGTGGTACGAATAGTCGCAATAATCAGGTCGGGCCGGTCCGAGTTCGGCTGAGTAGACGATACATTAGTCGATGCAGCATTAGAATTTGTTACGGCATTCGGCGTTTTGCCCATCTCGGCGTGGTTATGAGCGGCCATGTCATGCGTTGTTGTGGCGGGGGTGTTCGTTGCTATCTGGTTTAAATACTTTTTCAGCAAAAGACCATCCTGGCTTGTCAGCGCACAGGCAAAAGCATCGGGCAACCAGCGGTCGTTGGTTTCGGTGGCTTTGTCGAGCCGAGCCATAATCATCTGCTGAACCTCGTTTGATTTCACCCAGTCTTTTTGTGATAAGGCCAGCAATGCATTCAGCACAACAAGCGGCTCCTTATCATTCAAAACATCGTATTTACGGAATAAGTAAATGGTATGCGGAGTCATGGGCATCACCTGGATGGCCGTTTTACGAACCGCTGGGGATGGATGTTTCAAAGCCGTTTCTATGCTGCTAAAGAAGTCTATTCTGTCTTTAGTTTCCGATACGTCCGAGTCCTTGATGACTAATCCGTGTAATGTCCATAAGGCATGAATAGCAGCCGGATTGTTGCCAATCTCATCGACCGATTGGTCATTTACCAGCGCAATCAATTTCGGCACAACGTCTTTGTTGTTCCGTTCGATGAGCAGCCGCTGGGCCGTCATTCTCCAGAACATATTCGTGTTTTTTAGGGCGGCTACCAACTCGTCAGGGCGATCTTTGCTCAATATTATGGGCGTGTAGGCTGGTGCATTTTTGTAGCCTACGCGGTAAATTCGGCCATGCGTGAAATCGCGGAGGGGCGTTTCATAGGCATTGCCCGAGCCGTTGGTAGCGCCTTTGGGGGTGGGGTTATGCTGGATGATGAAACTATACCAGTCAACTACCCAAACGGCTCCGTCTGGTCCGACTTCCGCAAAGACGGGCGCAAACCATTCGTCGGCCCCCGCCATGAGGTTGAAGCCTTCAGCATCTTCAAAATCGGTGCCTGATTTCTGCATAACGTTCTGATGCAGAATATGCCCCGTTGGCTCTGATACGAATGCAATGTTGTTCCAGTATTTTTTCGGAAAAGCGCGGGCAGTGTAAAAATTATGGCCCGCTGCCGCCGTGAAACCGCCAAATACATCCACCTGCCGCACTTTCTCCGTAATGGGTTTCATGTCCTTGTGGGTATCGGTGCTGCGGCTGCCGTTTTCGCGAATGTGGGGAGCGCCGTGGAAATACCGGTTCGGAATGGCCAGATACCAGCCGTGCGAATTGTTGGCCGTTGACCCAAAAATGTCGCCGGTTTCGGTAAAACCCAAGCCCCAGGTATTGTTGGAGGTACTGGTTACATACTCAAGCTGCGAACCATCGGGCGAATCCACGCCGGGCTTGAATCGAAAAAAACCCTGCCCAAACTTAACGCTGTCGGCTCCGACCTTACCTTTAAAACCCGAATAGCCAACGCTGCCCCAAATCCAGTTGTCGAAACCATAGTGCAGGTTGCTGGGTCCAGCATGCGTATCGAACGTACCAAAACCCGTGAAAACAATTTTCTTCACATCGGCTTTGTCGTCGCCGTTGGTATCCTGCAAAAACAGCATGTGCGGAGCCTGCGATACATACAAACCACCATTGGCAAAAGCCATGCCGGTGGGAATGCTCAGTCCCTCGGCGAAGTTGGTAAACTTATCGGCTTTGCCGTCTTTATTCGTATCCTCGCAGATAACGATGTAATCCGAACCGCCTTCGGGTTTGCGTTCGTTGGGGTAATCTTTGGTAATCAGCACAAAGAGCCGACCGCGTTCGTCCCAGGCCATTGCAATGGGGTGCATCACATTGGGTTCGTGAGCAAACAGGTCGAGCGTAAAATCGACCGGCACCTGAATGTGCTTCATGGACTCTTCCGGCGAAAGCGGCTTCTGCTCCAATTGCGGCCCAGGGCGTTTTTCGTAGTTGGGCAACACGGCTTCATTATAAGTAAAGGGCTGCGGGTTTAGGGCGTCATGCAATTTTTTCACATCGTCGCCAACGGCCCACAAAATACCCCGTTCCAGCAGTTGCTGAAAACCGGGCTGACTCCAGGTGCGTTCGTCGTGACCATAAGCCGTGTAGAATACACGGCCTTTGCCATACTGCCGGGTCCATGTATAAGGTTCTTCCTTCTGGTCGGGCCGGTCTTTTGTTTGATCGGCTTTGATTTCCCGAACCGCCAGCACGTTGTTATCCGGTTGCAGATGACTGTGCAGATACGTTTCGTCGTAGGCTTTGAACGACGGCAAGCCCGCCACAATCGGACTATTCGGCTGGGTAAATCGCGTTTGGATCGTATCCATTCGGTGCCGCCAGAACTGCCCACCAACGACCTTATCGACATATTCCGACGAGTTACGAAAGCACCACGACGCGCAATGCACCGGAATTACGCCATGCCCCGCCGATAGGTAGTCCAGCAAAGCCTTTTCCTGCGGCTTGGGGATACTGTCCCAGTTGGCGAAAATAAGCAGCCCGTCATACTTGTTCAGGTTGTCGGGATTGAGGTCTTCAAGCTTATCGGTATAGGTAAAATTGATGCCTTTACTCCCCAAAGCGGCCATGATCTCCGGCACCCGCTCAATAGGCTTATGGTGACCATTATCACCCAGAAACAGGATTTCCGTCCGGCGCGGCTTGCTGGCTTCCTGACGAACACTCGTCTGCGGGGCCGATTGGCGGGCGCATTGAGCAAGAATTAGTATCAATGCAACGGCTGTAACAATTTTTTTCATAGTATTTGTTGTATCATATTACGCCCAACCGAGACGGTCGGTACTACAGGTTAAAATCAGGCAACTGAATCAACTTCCCGCCCTGCATGGCCGACTCGTGCGCCAGAATCCCCACGCTCGTCCAGTTGGCCGATTGAGCTGCATTCGGGAACGGGTCGCGGTCTTCCACAATGGCCGAGACAAATTCATGTACCATGTGCGGGTGCGAGCCGCCATGCCCCCCACCCTGCGTAAACGAGAGGTGCTGCGTTTCATCGGCATCATACACGCCTTTGGTCGTGAATCGCTGAATTTCGTCAGGAAGCAACCGGGCATAATCGGGCACGGTTACTTTTTCGGGGATTTCCGGCTCTGGTTTTTTGGCGGTATGAATAACGGGTTGCTCCTCTTCGATGAGCTGCCATTCAAACGATTTCTTATCACCATACACCTCGAAACTTTCCCGGTACTGCCGCGCTACATCGAACAATGATCGATAGACATAAGCCGACAAGTCGCTGTCCTTAAACTTGATATGCGCCGATTCGACCGCAAACGGTGAGTTATGAATCGTTGCCAACTCCTCGCGAATGGTTCCCGACCCAAAGCAGGACACATAATCTGCTTCGAGTTTTAGCAGTCCAGCAACTGGGCCAACGCAGTGGGTAGCGTAGTGCATGGGCGGAAGGCCTGGCCAGTAATCGGGCCAGCCGTCCATGTCCTGCTGGTGGCTGGCTTTCAGGAATTGTACCTTTCCGAGTTCGCCATTTTCATATAGCTCTTTGACAAACAGAAACTCGCGGCTGTAGACCACCGTTTCCATCATCATGTATTTTTTTCCGGTCTCTTTGGTCGCCTTCACAATTTCTAAACAATCGGCAACGCTGGTAGCCATCGGGACAGTGCAGGCTACGTGTTTACCGGCCCGCAGGGCCTTCAAACTTTGCTCGGCATGGTTCGGGATGGGCGAGTTAATGTGAACGGCATCAACGGCAGGATCAGCCAGCAGTTCGTCGTAGTTGCTGTAGCGTGTTGAGATGCCGTAGGCATCGCCAATTTCATTGAGCTTTTCAACGTTGCGCTGGCAAATCGCATACATGTTTGCATGCGGATGCCGCTGATAAATCGGGATGAATTCGGCCCCAAACCCGAGGCCAACGATGGCGATGTTTAATTTCATTTGTAATATCGACCGTCTCAGTCGGCTGTAAGGGTAAACGTTTTATAGTTCACTGCCGACCGTCTCGGTCGGTATTACGTGACTCTTTATAAAGGCCAGTCCATCCACGGCTAACTGCTCGGGCGACTGGAACATAGGACGGAAAATGTGTGTAGCGGCTGCCAGTTCGGGTGGATTCGGGCCAAAGGCTTCGATGGCAATCGGACCGTCGTAACCGACCTCCTGCAACGTGCTGAATACCTCATCGAAATTAATATGCCCCTGACCGGGCGTGGAGCGGTCGTTTTCCGAAATCTGAACGTGCACCAGGTAAGGCGCTACTTTCCGTAAGGCATCGCTGATGTTTTTCTCTTCCATATTCGCATGAAAGGTATCGAAAGCGGCCCGGCAATTCGGATGATCGACAGCGTTTACATACCGCACAAGGTCATCGGTACAGGTAAGCAGGTAGATTTCAAATCGGTTCAGGTATTCAATAGCCAGCGTAACGTCTTTACTTTGGGCGTGTTGAGCAACCTCGCGCATTCCCGCTACCGACCATTCCCATTCGTCAGCCGTAGCTGGTTTTCCTGTGAACGTCTTGAAGCCAGCATAAAGCGGTCCCATTAGAATTCTGGCTCCCAAAGCGGCACAGCAATCGACAACCCGTTTGAGATACGCAATGCCTGCCCGACGTACTGACTCATCCGTGCTGATCAGGCTGTATTCCGGGCCACAAATGGTGCAGACCTGAACGCCTAATCCCAGGTCTTTGAGTTGCTGCCCAATGGTTTTCCATTTCTGCAAATCGACCGAAGTTGATCCCGACTCATTGATAGGAATCTCCACAAAATCAAACCCGCTCGTTTGCAGGAACGATAATGTATCGGACAAGTCTTCGTCCATCGTCGCCGTCCAGACAAACATATTCATTCCTATCTTATTCATATTCATTCCATAAAAATTACACAAATCTAAACAGGAGTCTATTTAAGTGCATAGCTTTTATTGTCGAATACTGACTATATTTTTACACGTAATATAAATTTTTTGCGTTATTTGTGTTAAAAATTAGCAAACAAGTGAAACAGCCTCTGCGTAAAGACATCGAACCCGTTGCGGCCTCCTTTATTGTTAAAGAACTGAGAGAGGCTCACTTCGATCCAAACTGGCATTTCCACCCGCACTACCAGTTATTTTTGGTAGAAAAAGGTACCGGAACTCGTTTCATTGGTGATTCCATCAAACCCTTCGGCCCAGGTGATCTGGTTTTTCTGGGGCCAAATCTGCCGCATTTGTGGCGTAGTGACCAAGCCTATTTCAATCGGCCAAGCAGTTCAACTCAACCGACCCTGACTACTCGGGGCATCGTTGTTTATTTTCAGGAAGATTTTCTGGGGAACGATTTTTTTGAGAAGCAGGAAATGGGCCCACTGCGGCAATTGCTCAACCACGCCCGGCAGGGATTGGAGTGGACCGGACACACCCGCAGCCGCACCGAAACCGCCCTGAAAAACCTGGTTCACCAATCCGTCGGTTTTGAGCGTGTCCTGAGCCTGCTATCCCTGCTTAACGATCTTTCCCGCGCTACCGATTATCGGTATCTGACCAGTCCGGGTTATGTGAACACCGTTAAACAAACCGAAACCGACCGGATGCAGTTGGTGCATGACTATGTGCTGGGACACTTCCCCGACGACCTCAGTTTAGATACGATTGCTGATTTGGCAGGTATGACATCGCCAGCCTTCTGCCGGTATTTCAAGACACGAGCCAACAAAACGTTCTCCGAGTTTGTGTCGGAAGTACGGATTGGGCATGCCTGTAAACTCTTGCTGAATGGCAATCTTACCATCACGCAGGTCAGTTTCGAGAGCGGTTTCCGAACGCTGTCGAATTTCAACCGCCAGTTTAAAGAGATCACCGGAAAGACCCCGTCGGGTTATGTAAAGACTTACCGGCAGCTTTAGTTATAAACTTCAGATTATTACGTTACTTTGCTGACTTATGAAGTCACGCAATACGCTACATACGATTAGTCAATATGATAAGATCGTCAAGGAAAATCTGGAAGCGGCTATTCCTGCTTTAATCGAAAGGCTCCTGAATATTCAGGCTGTTGAATCAGACGAATTACCGGACGCCCGAAGCGTCGGCCCGGCTGCACCACACAAAAGAACGTAAACCTGACGCGCTTAAGCGAATTCGTGACCGTAATGGGAACACGTTTGTGTTGCATCTGGAGTTTCAGGTGGCCGATGACCCTGATATGGTTTATCGAATGGGCGATTATTGTGTAATGCTGGCCCAAACTTATCGGTTGCCGATTAGACAGTATGTCCTCTTTATGGGTAATAAAACACCCAAAATGCCCACCGAACTTAATACGGGTGATTCCATTATTCGGTACAACATAATTTCGTTTCACGAAATTGATTATGAATTATTTCTGGCATCTGATAAGCCTGAAGAAATACTTTTTGCATTGCTGTCCGATTTTGGCAGCAAATCGCCCGAAGTTATTTTAGAGCGTATGGTAAGTCGGATTTACGAAACGGCAACAGGTTCATTAGCGTTTGAACGGTACATCAGTCAGTTGCGCGTATTGGTCCAGTTACGTAAATTACAACCGGTTTTAGAGACAGTCATGGAAAAGTTAACGCAATACTTCAAAGAGCAGGAAGACCCTTTTTACAAAAAAGGGCAACGTTTAGGTTTTTCGCTCGGTATGGAAAGCGGTAAAAAGGAAGGGCTTAAGCAGGGTAAAAAGCAGGGGCTTGAGCAAGCCCAACGACTAATCGTTTTAAACCTCCTCAAAGAAACGACTTTCTCTGTGGCTGAAGTCGCTCGTTTAGCTGGGGTTGCAACTACGTTTGTTGAGAAATTAAAAACCGAATCGAATACATAAATCAGGCATCCAGTTCGGTTTTTAATTTTAGTGACAGTCAGTTGGTTAATACCCCGTCGTTGTTCTTACTGTATCCTGCACCGCCACACCTTCCAGCACAAACGTGAGCAGGTCGTCAGTCAGCCGATCTTTTTCGGTAACAAACAGGCCATGCGGGGCATCCTCATAGACAATGTATTGGGCGGTTGGTAAGGCATTAGCCGTGCGTTCGCCCGAAGCCTCAATAGGCACGGTCTTGTCTGAATCGCCATGAATGACTAAGGCGGGTACCTGAATCTGCGCCAAATCGTCACGAAAATCCGTTGCCGAAAAAGCGGTGACACAATCTAAGGTGGCTTTATGGGAAGCCACATACGCTCGGGCAAAATCGCCGTCAAGATGGGCCTGACTAACCGGTTTGCTAATTAAGTTGACGCCATAAAACTGCTTACTGAAAGTTTGCAGGAAAGCCGCCCGGTCTTTCCGAATGTTTTCCGTCATTTCGTCAAACACTTCCTGCTCTACGCCATCGGGGTTATCTTCAGTTTTCAGCAAATAGGGCGTAACGGCGCTGATAAAGGCAACCTTCGACACCCGCGCCCCACCATACCGACTCATATACCGGGCCACTTCACCTCCACCCATCGAGAAACCAACTAACGTAACGTTCTGCAGGTCAAGTTCGTCCAGAACCGCTTTCAGGTCGTCGGCGAAGGTGTCGTAATTATAGCCATCCCAGGTTTGGGTCGATTTGCCAAACCCACGGCGGTCGTAAGCCACCACGCGAATACCGTGAGCCGGTAGCTCGGCCAATTGATAATCCCACATTTCATGGCTCAAGGGCCAGCCGTGAATCAGCACAACAGTCTGACTGCCTGTGCCTAAATCCTGATAGAAAAGTTTAATGTCATTGCCGGACGCATCCGTACCTGCTTTGATGTAGCTCATAACGTATTTTACTTTAGTTGAGTTATTCGATTTAGTTAGTAGAACGTTAGCTACGGGAAATGGTTTGATTCAGATTTCGTCCCCGACTGTACATTCGTATTATTTTATCATTACGTCATGAACCCATCACGGCTCAACCGGCTCATTAATCAGCCCGACGCACTCAGCTATTTACTATCAAATTTATCGGAGGAGCAAATACGCCAGCGACCACCCTCCGGCAAATGGTCTATTTTTGAAAACTTGGCGCATCTGGGTCGTTATCAGATCATTTTCTCAGAGCGACTCCACCGAATTCTTGCCGAAGACACGCCTGTTTTTGCCCGATACGTAGCCGACGACGACCCCGAATTTGATGACTGGGCGCAACTTTCCTTTACCGATTTGGAAGAGCGGACAAAGCAGATACGAGCAACACTCAATGCATTTCTAAGCAGTTTGAGTCAAGAGCAACTGGCCTGTGTGGGTCTGCATCCTACTTATGGCCCCATGGCCATTGAGGGTTGGATTGAGTTTTTCCTGCTCCACGAAGCGCATCATTTTTTCACGGTTCTGAAGCTGGGCGGGGAACTTAGGCAAAGAAGCAGTTGGTAAAATACTAGCCGCGCTAAAACTCTATTTTTTAGGGGGAAATTTCTTATAAATGTCTTTCCGATTGAGGATTCTGGAGAGTACTACTGTATCATCCTTCAAATAGAACCCTATACGGAAATCGGAATGCTGGCTTAATCGTAATCGAAACGCTTTGATTTTCCGACTTCCTTGCATTTTCTTAATTGAATAAGCAAGGTCACCAAGTGTTTGCGCTTCTTCAAGTATTACATAAATTGTTTTTAATTCATCCAAAACCGAATCAGGTATTTTCTTGGCATCTCGCTCGAATGAGTTCTCAATCTCGACTTTCATGGCTGCAAGTTAGCTCCATGCTTTAAGCAGTATGTAATCAGTAAAAAAGATTTAAGTGCTCTTATTACTATCGACTTTTTAGCCATTGCACGAAATTAGCTTGTTCTTCCTCGCTCATCCTTCCCTCCTTCTCTCCCTCCTCCATTAATTTCAACAACCCCTTATCTTCCTCCTCTTCGGTTAAATACTGATCGTCCACCTGCACCCGCGCTTTGGCCGCTTTGGCCGCTTCCATGAACAGTTTCTTGTACTGCTTATCTATGTCTATTATTAAGCGCATTATCGTCTTTGCTTTTTCAAATGTACTTAAAAAGTTCACATCAACACACCCTGAAACACTTCATCTAATCGTGAGACGGGCTTGATGCTGATTTTGTAGCCTTTCGTATCCAAGCCCTTCATATTGTATTTGGAAATGAACATTTGCTTAAAACCCAATTTTTCGGCTTCGGCAATGCGCGATTCAATCCGGCTTACGGCACGTACCTCGCCCCCTAATCCAATTTCTGCCGCAAACGCTACAGATGGCGGAATAGCAATATCCTCATAACTCGACACTACGGCCGCACACACCGCCAGATCAATAGCAGGGTCTTCGACGCGCAGGCCACCGGCAATGTTCAGGAATACGTCCTGCTGGCCTAACCGAAAACCACCTCGCTTTTCCAAAACCGCCAGCAGCATATTCAGCCGCTTGGCATCAAAGCCGGTGCTGCTGCGCTGGGGAGTGCCATAGGTCGCTACACTGACTAATGCCTGTGTTTCGATCATGAGCGGTCGATTACCTTCCAGCATTGAACCGATGGTCACACCACTCAGGGCTTCGTCGCGCTGCGAAATCAGGATTTCAGAAGGGTTGGTTACCTGACGCAATCCCGTACCGAGCATTTCGTAAATGCCCAATTCATCGGTGCTGCCGAAGCGATTTTTAGTGGTTCGCAGAATCCGGTAGGTAGTATGACGGTCACCCTCAAACGTCAGCACCGTATCGACCATATGTTCCAGCACTTTTGGTCCGGCCAGCGAACCTTCTTTGGTGATATGGCCAATCATAAACACCGGCACAGCGCTCTCTTTGGCGTATTTCATGAACTCAGCGGTGCATTCGCGTACCTGCGAGACGCTCCCCGCCCCCGATTCCACCAGTGACGACTGCATGGTCTGGATGGAGTCGATAATCAGAATTTCCGGCTCAAAATGCTCAACCACCCGGAAAATGTTCTGGGTTGAGGTTTCGGTCATTACGTGGCAGTCGCTGGTGGGAGCATCGAGTCGTTCGGCCCGCATTTTAATCTGCTGCTCGCTCTCTTCACCCGATACGTAGAGGACGCGCATCCCGGCCAGGCTGAGGGCAATCTGAAGCAGCAGTGTTGATTTACCAATACCTGGTTCGCCACCGATAAGCACGAGTGACCCCGGCACAATGCCTCCGCCGAGTACGCGATTCAGTTCGGCATCGGTAGTCGAAATGCGCGGCTGTTCCTCATAGTTGATGGCATGAATGGCTTTAGGCTTGGGAGCGACTTTGAGACCACCCGGCCCCGATGACGGGCTTCGCCAACTGCCTTTTTCGGGTTCGTCCTTCTGAACAAGCTCTTCAACGAACGTATTCCACTCGCCACACGATGGGCAACGTCCCAGCCATTTGGCCGACTGGTGGCCGCAATTTTGACAGAAATAGGTAGTTTTTACTTTAGCCATTTTCTCAGTTAACAGTGAGCAATTAACAGTTATCAGTGAGAAAAACAGCTATCCGTTAAACGTTATGGCTGGCTTTTAGTCCAACCACAGCAATAGGCAAACTTGATAACTGTTAACTGACAACCGCTTACTGTTTTAACGCCATTTACTCGGAATAAGTTGGCGTTTTGTACCGTGTTGCCCCAATTTACGTTTAACCAAAAGAGTCTTTTATCAATCGCTATGAAAAAAATCCTGCTTTTCGCATCGTTAACCATTTTGCCTGCCTTATCCTTCGCACAGGGCGGTTTTCAAATTGGAATTAAAGGGGGAGTTAATCTCTCCAAACTCACGTTTGGCGACTTTATCAAGACGGGCACTAATGCCAATGGCTCGCCAACGGTGGGCGTTGACGGGCAAACGTTCCGAAGCAATCTGAATGACAGCTTCAATAGTAAAACCGGTACATCCTTCGGCATTTATACCCGCTTTGGTAGAAATCTGTTTCTACAGCCGGAACTGCTGTATTCGACCCGGGCGGGTCAGTTTGGCATTATTCGGAATGGACAGACCGAAACCGTGACAGTGACCACCACCAGTTTCGATGTGCCTGTTTTGGTGGGGATTAAAGGAGGACCCATTCGGGTGATGGCCGGACCGGTTGTTTCGTTCCGGGTTAACGACAACCAGAAATTGGGCGAAGCTTTAAGCCAATATACGAACGGCACACTGAATGATGCCTGGGCCAAAGCCTATTACGGTTACCAGATTGGGGGTGGCTTAGATATTGGTTCGTTTGGCCTCGACGTCCGGCATGAGGGGAATCTCTCAGACATTGCTGAGATTAAAGACAACAGTGGCAAATTCAACCAACGCCTGAAATCATGGCAGATCACGCTGGCGTATCGGTTGTTTTAAATTAGTTGATTAGTCAGTCAGTCAATCAGCCCCTGTTCGACTGATTGACTGACTGACTAATCAACTAATTTAACAGTCGCTGCCAGTATTGAGCGAGTTGGTGTGAAATAGCTTTCATACGCCGACGCGAGATAGCGACTTCGCGCCCATCGGCTAATCGAACCTGCCGTTCGCGGTTAAAAATGCTCCGCTGCACGTAAGCCAGGTTGATAATGCTGGATTTATGAATCCGTAGAAATATTGAACTGTCGAGCGTTTTCTCAAACTCTTTCAGCGTTTTCGATACTAAATACCGCTTCCGGTCGCGGGTGTGCAGAAAGGTATAATTGCCTTCACCTTGCAAACACAAAATGTCGTCGACCGAAATAAAAATAGTGCGATTCAGGTAAGGTAACGCAATACGCTGTGAACCACGCTGATAGGAAGTTGGGAATTGGGGGATAACGGCAATGGGTTGTGCAGAGGAGAAAATAGAGGCTTCCATGGTAAAGAGTAGTTTTGGTTCAGTGTTTAGTTGCTGACTGATGAAACAAAACTACCGTATGAATACCGCTTCAAAAACAATGGCTTGATTGGCAAGGGCCGACAATAGAAGTCAACCAGTTGCTAATCAAGCCATTAGAGCAAAGATAGCCCTATTCTTTGGGTACATTCACCCAACTTATTGCGTAAAACTACGCACTCCTGAAAAATGTAAATTTGCTACCTGATTTGGGTAAAATCCTATAAGTATTAACTAAGTGCCATCGGTTGAAAGTTACGGATGCGGTCCATAAACGCCTGGGCCCGCCGACGGGATATTTTTACCTGCTGACCATCTGTTAATTCCAGTTCGCCTTCTTTTTTGATAAAAAACTTCCGAACAAACCCGAGATTAACAATACATGATTTGTGTACGCGCACAAAGGCCTGTCCGTCGAGCAGCGTCTCATATTCTTTCAAGGTGCGCGATACCAGCATTTTGGTGCCGTCTTTTAAGAAGAAGTTCGTGTAGTTACCACAGCCTTCCAGACGGACGATTTCATCTACAGAAACGGTTCGTTTGCGATCATAAAATGGGATGAGCAGCTTTTGCAAACAAGCTGAATCGGCAATTTTTTCCACACTTTTGTGGAACGGAATAGACATCGTGTCAAATAGAGAGTCGTTAGCGAATGCGTTCATAGTCGTTTTATGTGCTTGTTAAATGTTAGTAATTACCGGCTGACTTTCAGAAGCTTACCATACTCTGAATCAAAATCATACCACGTCCTATAAGACCAGCCGTTTCCTTTTTAGTCACAAGAATCAGACCTACTTACCAAAACATATCTAAATAATTTAGATATCCCCATAACTAACTAATTTTCAGAAACCTTTTACCGTTTACTCAACAAATATATAGAAAACATTTTATCAGGTGCTGTCCTACCAAAATACAATCCAATAAAATCTATTGTCCGGCTTACGGCAACTAATACTAACTCATTCGGCGGCTCTCCTTAGTTTTCCGTACCTTTGCCTTGCCAAGAAGTGAATCTCATTACGTATGCTGGATAAAGTAAACGCCATCCACCAGGAAATTGAACAGTACGCCATCGACTCACCCGAACAGTTGGAGCAGTTCCGATTACGGTTTATTAGCCGGAAGGGTGTCGTAACGGAATTATTTGAGAGCTTGAAAAGTGTCCCGCAAGCCGACCGCCGAACAGTTGGGCAGGCTCTGAACGGGCTGAAGAATTTAGCGCAGGACCGATTCGATACGTTTAGTCAGGCTGTAGAAGAACAGCGTACAGTTTCTGGTGGCCTGCCTCCTGTTGATTTGACGCTGCCTACCATCCCAAACCTGACCGGCACGCAGCATCCGCTGAGTTTAGTGCGCCAGCGTATTATTCAAATTTTTGAGCGAATCGGCTTTAACGTGGCCGATGGGCCAGAAATTGAATCAGACTGGTATAATTTCGGTGCCCTGAACTTTCCCGACAATCACCCGGCCCGCGACATGCAGGATACCTTTTTTGTCGAGAAATCGGATACCAATACTTCATCGGATATGCTGCTGCGAACGCATACGTCCAACGTGCAGATTCGGCTGATGGAGCGTCAGAAACCTCCTATTCGGTCCATTATGCCGGGGCGCGTTTACCGGAACGAAACCATTTCGGCGCGGGCACACTGCATGTTCCATCAGGTTGAGGGTATTTATATCGACCGGAATGTAGGCTTTAAAGACCTGAAAGATACGCTCTATCATTTTGTGAAAGAGATGTTTGAGCCGGGCACTCAGATTCGCTTTCGCCCCTCCTATTTTCCGTTTACGGAACCCAGCGCCGAAATTGACATTTCCTGCCAGATTTGCGGTGGTACAGGATGCAACATCTGTAAACATTCGGGTTGGGTCGAAATTGCCGGTTCGGGTATGGTTGACCCACAAGTGATTGCCAACTGCGGCATCGACCCCGAAGAATACACAGGTTTCGCGTTTGGTATGGGGATCGAACGCATCACGCAGTTAAAATACGTGGTCAACGACCTGCGGCTTTATACCGAAAACGACGTCCGGTTTTTGCGGCAATTTGAAGGACTCTAAATCAATTTTGAATGATAGAATGAGTGAATGATTGAATAGCTGGCTCATACACCTATTCAATCATTCACTCATTCTATCATTCGCTCATTAAGTATGTCTCCCATTCGCCTTTCTGATCTTGCGTTTACCCTCGAAGCCGTTATTGATCAGGCATTCGGGCAGAAGGCCGTGTGGGTAGTGGCCGAAACCAGCGACATCAAGAACTACCCTGATCGGGGCTATTGTTTCCTTACGTTAGTGGAACGGGAACAGGGCCGCGAAACAGTAGCCAAACTTGATGCCTGCATCTGGCGACGGAATTACCACACCATCAGCGATTTTGAGCAGGAAACAGGTGTAGCTTTTGCCCGTAATATTCAGTTGCTGCTACTGGTATCGGTCGGATTTAGCCCGGTGTATGGCCTTCGGGTAGAGATTCTAAAAATTGACCCGTCCTATACCCTCGGTAACCTCGAACGCGAACGCCAGGCCGTGCTCGTCTCGCTCGTGCAGGATCACCCCGACCTGATCTGGCTCGAAGCGGGGCAGTACATCACGGCAAATCAACTCCTGCCCCGCCCGGCGGTTATGCAGCGGTTGGCGCTTATTGCCGCGCCCAACTCCGACGGGTGGCGTGATTTCCGGCATGAGTTAAGGCAAAACCCGTTCGGCTATGATTTTGTGGTAGACGAATATCTAACTCAGGTACAAGGCCAGGGAGCTGAACGGGCCATTTGCGGCCAATTGGATCGTATTCGGGATAGCAATATCCTTTATGATGCCGTTGTGATTGTGCGTGGGGGTGGTTCGCAGTTGGATTTTGGTTCGTTTGATACCTACCTAATGGGACAGACCGTGGCGGGATTTCACATTCCAATTCTGGCGGGTATTGGTCACGAACGCAATGTAAGTATCACCGATTTGCTTTGCCACCAGAGCGTAAAAACGCCCACGAAAGCAGCCGCGTTTCTGATTGAACACAACCGACTGTTTGAAGAGACCTGCCTAAATCTGAACGAACGCCTGCGCGTAGCGTCCCGCGAAGCCCTGCAAGCCGCCCGCGAACAGTTGGACCGCGAAACCGAACGGCTTCGGTTTGTGGGGAATATGTACCTGCGCCAGCATCATACGAACCTTGCCGAGAAGGCCGTTACGTTGCGCCACCTCGACCCGGCAAATGTCCTTCGGCGTGGATACGCTCTACTCCTTCGTAATGGCCGGATTTTAACCCAAAGCGCAACCATTCAACCCAACGAAACACTCCAGGTGCAAATGCACGACGGAACGATACAAATAGTCGTAAGTGGTAAGTCGTAGGAGTCGTAAGGAAAAACTTGCGTCAGCCACTTATGACTTACCACTTACGACTTTTACGACTACTTTATGACTTACCAGGACGCATATGATCAGCTTACGACGCTGGTCGAGGAAATTGAGAATGAGCAGGTTCCGCTCGATGAACTTCCCGGAAAAATTCGGTTAGCTACTGAGTTGATTACTTTCTGCCAGGAGCGGCTTCGGGCTGTTGAGACGGAGTATCAGGAAGTTATCGAACGACTGCCAAAACGTTGATACCGAGAATTTATTAAGCGGTCTTGTGTATCCTTTGCCAAACCTTGCCTAATTTTATCCCCGCAGTGGATACTGCCGCAGTGGATGCTGCCAAAGTAGGTACCTCCAGTGCAAATACCCCTAAAGAGAGGGTGGCTGCTGCCAAAGTTCACTGGTGTTCTGTGGCCAGTTCGGTTGTGATAAGAGAGTGAACACCCTATTTCTTCCTGAATGAGTCTGTTATTTTATGAATTTATTTGCTTCACTTACTGCTGTGTTCAACTCGGACGTTTTGTCACGAATTGCCACGTATATTGACGAACCTGCTGAGAAAACCAGTAAAGCCGTTGATGGCCTTATCTACACGATTGTTGGTGGTTTTATGAAACGCACCACCAGCGAAATCGGGGTTAATCAACTGTATAATCACATTCAGAAAGGCCGCTACGACGGTTCTCTGCTCGATAATTTAAGCACGGTACTTCGCGACCCGGCTCATACCAATACGCTCATTACGCAGGGCAACGATGTAATCAGTCATTTGCTGCCCGCCATGCGGAGTTCCATTGGTCACATGATTTCCACCTATGCGGGCATTCGGAATTCATCGGCCATATCGTTGCTGGGTCTGACGGCAACGGTTGTTTTGCACCTACTAGGCAAACAGGCTAAAGAGCAGAAGTTAGATGCTGATGCACTGGCAGCTTCGCTATTTTCGGAACGCGAAGCCTTAGTAAATGCTGTGCCTGATGAGTTTATGCCGCAGTTAGTCGAACGGGTTGGCCTCCAACAGGTTGTGGCTGGTTTGGCGGCACCTGCCCGGCGTATGGCGGTCGAATCGTCGGGGCGACCGGTAGCAACGGTCACGCGTCCGGTTATCAATTATGACCCTGTCGACGATTCAGACAACGATACGAGTGCCCTGACAAAATGGGGCGTGGGTGCCTTATTGGCATTGGCTTTAGCGGCTGGTGGTTATTATCTCTATCAGAATACCCAGAAATATTCAGACGGGCAGGAAGAAGCAACCGATGTGACGACCGTAACGACTGATACGGCGCAAGCTGATACGGTTACGCGTTCGCTGGCTGTTCCGAATGACTTATCAGCTAAACCGGCTCCCAAACCAGCCTCAACCTCCGCCGTTGCCAGCAAAACAGGCGTTGCTTCAACAACTGCCACAAGCAACCTGACGCAGCAAATGACGCCTTACTTAGGCAATGCAGCCCTGCCCAAAGGCCGGATTTTTCCGCTTACAGGCGTCAGTTTCCAACCGGGTTCACTCTCGATGACGGTCGGTTCGCAAGCAACTATTGGGGAGTTGGCTACGCTTCTGAAAACATACCCTCAATTACAGGTGCAGTTAGTAGGATACGCCAACGATGCTCAGGGTGGGTTCACCAACAAAAGCCTGTCATTTAAGCGTGTCAACCTAATTAAGCAGGACTTGGTCGCGTCTGGGATTAATTTCCAGCGGGTCGATGCCATCGGGCGCGGCACAGGGGTGAGCAGAAGCGACACCTCCGGCATTCCAAAACCGACACTTCGTAAAATTGATGTGAAAGTAGTGGTGAAGTAACGACCACCCCCAACCCCCTCCTGAAACAGGAGGGGGTTGGGGTAATCCTTTGGTCAGGCTTTTTACCGCTTGCCCGGAAATTTCTCAAATAGCTTTGCTACTGCCTCATCAATCTGTTCGGGCGTAACGCCCTTCTTACTCAACACGCCCGATACAGCCGCATCCCAAACGAGACTATTTCGCTGGCTGTCAACGACATGTACGTTTATCGTACCTTCCTGATAGGTGCCTACCGGTACTTCCTGGCTTCGCCAGCTATAACGCCGTTGACCAATATAGCGTGGCGCTTCATAAATCGTTGTTTCGCGGGTTTGTGTTTTTTCATTTACAACCGCCCCAATATTGACCAATAAGTCGGGAGAAGCGGCTGATCGATCCAGAAGCGGGCGATACCCCCGATTCTGTAACTCCGCCGTAACGGACTGTCGGGCCTGCTCCATAGCACGCCGGTAGGCGATGGGAGATTCCTGTTCCTGCCGAGTGGTATCAACAAAGGCAAACGTCTGATAGGTTGACCAGGTTGCGGCTTCATCCGTTTGGTTCCGAACAATGCGGTATGATGAACAAGCCGCTATCGTCCCAATCATACTTGTTATAACAATCCCAATTTGCAGTTTCATAATACCCTGTCTGTTTGTGTGTTAAGCGAAATTTACAGCTTTTCAGGAATACAAATTTTCTATTTTAGATAGTCCGAAACCAATAGGTTGTCAAAACATCTTTCCCCGAGGTTAGTTGCATAAAGGAACGTTTTATTCACTAACCAATCAAACGTAATGAATTCAGACGCAGGAAAAACCGCCCTGATAACCGGTGCATCCAGTGGCATTGGACAGGAACTCGCCAAACTGTTTGCACGGGATGGCTATAATTTAGTACTGGTAGGCCGCAGCGACGACAAGCTGGACCGGCTGGCCGATGTATTTAAAAACAATTACGGTACGCAGCAGGTCACCGTTATTGGTAAGGACCTGGCGACGGAAGATGCGGCCCAGGACGTTTACAATCAGGTAAAGGCCAAAGGCATTACCATTGACGTGCTGGTGAACGATGCAGGTGTGGGCTTATATGGCATGTTTGCGACCGATACCGACTGGGAACGCGAAAAGGCCATGATTCATCTCAACATACTGACGCTGACCCAGATGACCAAGCTATTTCTATATGACATGCTTTCGCGAAACGACGGAAAGATTTTGAATCTGGCCTCGTTGCTTTCCATTGCGCCATCGCCCCTTATGGCGGTTTACTCGGGCACAAAAGCGTATGTCTATAACTTCACGCAGTCGCTGATTAATGAGCTGAAAGACACGAACGTAACCATCACGGCCCTCCTACCGAATGCAACCGATACCGACTTTTTCAACAAAGCGGGGGCCGAAAATACCAAAGTAACCGACGAACTTCAGGATGCGGCTATGGTCGCTAAAGACGGGTACGACGCGCTAATGGCCGGCAAGCATAAAGTCATTCCGGGCGGTTTCAAAAACAAATCCTACGAAATTCTCTCCTATGTGGCCCCGCAGGAAGCCGTAGCTTCTATGATGCGCGATAAGATGGCGCAAAAGCCAGACCCTGAAGCAAAAGAAGAACCTGCTATTCCGCTGGGCTGGGCTATTGGTTTTGGGATTGCCGTAGTGGCGGGTATTGCCCTGACGATTGGCTACAATAACACCAGCGATTTCCAGAAAGCCCGTTATCGCTACAAAGCTAAATCAGCAGGGAACGCCATTTCCGATGCTTTATCATCTGTAGTTGACTCGGTGGTCGATTCGGTCGTTGATTCGTTTCAGCAAACAAAAGCGAAAGTTAAACAGGCTGTCGCTACTGAAAAAGAAGAGCTGGAAGAAGTAGAAGCCTAATAACTTAGACAGGATTACAGGAATGATAGGAAAATCTGGTCAATCCTGTAATCCTGTCTGAAACAACTCGACCATGAAAAATTCATCGTTTTGGCGCATTGCCACTGCCGTTTTTGCCATTGGCAGCATTATTTACACAACCACCTCCAGCAGCCGGTCGCGGCAGCAAAGTAAGGAGCGTAAGGGTACTCAGGGGGGTGCAGAGTATGAATACGATGTGCCAGAAGAATACCAGAACGTATTCGAGAAAAACATGATCGTCCCGGCAGGATGGGCCTTTGGCGTGGTCTGGTCAACAATTTATTCGGGTCTGGCGGCCCTGAACATACACCAGGCATTGCCTTCGCAGGAGCACAATCCCCGCTATCAGAAAGCATTGCCCTGGTGGGGAGTTAGTTGGGCGCTCAACGCCATCTTTGGCCGGTTCTTCTCGCAGAATGATCCGCAGAGCATTGTCATCTCCGACCTGACTACCAAGTTTAACCTGCCTGCTGCCCTGGCACTTCACCAGAGCTTAGGCATTGGCAAAACGGATGTGCCTGCTCCCGAAAAGTACCTGCGGATTCCCGTAAGCCTGTATGCGGGCTGGCTCACAGCCGCTACGGTGGTCGGTACGCCCAACACGCTGCTTACCCTTGGTGCGTGGGAGCCTGATGAAGAACGGGATGAACCCGTATCGGCAGGTATCCTGAGCGCAACAGCGGGTGCAGGGTACTTAATTGCCCGACGGCTGAACGACCCCTGGTATATGCTGCCGTTTGTGGCGGGTTTTGGCGGTATTGCCACCCGTCAGTGGGAAAAACAGCCTGTTGTTGGCTGGACAGCCGCTGTCTTAGCCGCATCTTATGCTGGTTTGCTGACCTACTGGCTCCCCAAAGGCAAATTTCATGAATACGATCAAACCATTGTTGATGATACCGAGGCCGAAGTGCTGGCCGGACCAATCGAAACCGACGAACCGCATCAGGCCAAAATCGCCCGCGAGCGCATGAAGCCAATCGAGGCTGAGAGCCTGGATTAATTGAGTTTGAGTAAAAAAGCCGCTCTGTGAGAACAGAGCGGCTTTTTTGATGGGCTAAGTTGAGCTTGTAGATTAAACAGAGGTCGCCCCAACGCGGCTTCAATTAATAGGGAACTTCTATCTGCTATTGACATATCACCCCTATCGGGGCTGTAAACCGCAAGAATAAAATATAACATACCTAATCTGTTGATTGGTAGCTGTTTCCATTTCAATCAGCAAAGCCCCTACAGGGGCTGCATGTCAATAGGAACGATATTTCCTTGCCATATCAATAGCTCCGTAGGAGCGATATAATAAATCGTCTGATGCTTTTACCTGTCTGAATCGTCTAATCTATCCAACTCATTAACCAGCCAAATGCCAAATACGTATACCCAATTATACGCGCAAATTGTCTTCGCTGTGAAAGGTCGCCAAAATCTCATTCAGGCAGAACACCGGGAAGAAGTTTATCAGTATATAACAGGCATTGTACAAAACAAAGGAGTCAAATTGATGGCAATATTTGTGATGCCTGATCACGCGCATCTATTTATCGGCTTCGGTCCTACCTTAGTGCTGTCTGATCTGGTACGTGACGTAAAAGCAAATTCATCCAGTTTTATAAAAGAGAAAGGGTGGTGTGAAAAATTTGCCTGGCAGGAAGGCTATGGCGCATTTACTTATGGTCAATCGCAGGTAAAAGACGTTATACGCTACGTACTAAACCAAAAAGAACACCATTACAGACGAACCTTCCGCGAAGAGTATTTGATGTTTCTGACTCGTTTTGAAGTTCCCTACGACCCGAAATATATATTCGAATTCTATGAACAGCCGGAGGAATTCGAGTCAGTGAAATAGGTCCAGTAAAGCGGGTTGATAGCAACAGGGATTATACATAGAAATCAGACATTCAATCAACGAAACGCCCATTATTCACAAGCAAGCCCCGTTAGGGGCATTATGTCAATAGCTCAAGGTACGCAGCAATCTTACCATAGCTCTATAGGAGCGGCATGTAATCATAGCCGATGATTCTACGTCAACTAATAAATATACTCATAAACATATCGCTCCTACGGAGCTATTAACGCAATCGGGACGTTGATGCTATTGACTTGTCGCCCCTACCGGGGCTATAATGGTAAGATGCTGTTAGGCATAACAGTCTATAGCCCTCAGCAAACCGATACCGATCACAACTCTTATTTTTTGTTGACATTTTGACCGAAAAAATAAGCTTATTCGGCCGGAATAAGCCAAAATGTCCGAAAAACCACTCCGGCCCATCGTTTGTTAATGGATACGATATAACAAATAATGTAAAATGGGTAGCCACACCCATTGTTCATTGAACAGTATCCATTATTCATTTCCGAAAGCTCATGGACTTTAAGAATTACACCATCAAAGCACAGGAGGTTGTGCAGAAGGCATCGGAGATTGCCCTCGGCAACGGCCAGCAAGCCATTGAAACGGGGCATTTGCTCCAGGCGATTCTGTCGGAAGACGAAAACGTTATTGACTTTATTGCCAAAAAGGTTGGCATCAATCTACAGAATACCACCAGCGCGGTACAGGCCATTCTGACTACCTATCCGAAGGTTTCGGGCGGTAGCGGGGGCGTGTATTTGAGCAACGATACAGCCGCAGCCTTAGCCAAAGCCAGCAGTTATACCAAAGAATTCGGCGACGAATTTGTGAGCGTCGAACTGATGCTGCTTGGCCTGATGGCGGGCAAAGACCAGATTGCCACGTTATTGAGAGATGCCGGTTTCAACGAAAAACAAACGAAAGCGGCCATCAATGAACTTAGAAAAGGAAACTCGGTGAAAGACCAGAACGCAGAAGCAAAATATCAATCCTTAGAGCGATACAGCATCAACCTGAACGAACGCGCCCGCACCGGCAAAATTGACCCGGTGATTGGCCGCGACGATGAAATCCGGCGGGTGCTCCAAATTCTGAGCCGCCGTACCAAAAACAACCCGATTCTGCTCGGCGAACCGGGCGTTGGCAAGACCGCCATTGTGGAAGGGCTGGCCCAGCGAATCGTGTCGGGCGACGTTCCCGAAAACCTGAAAACCAAAACCATTGTCTCCTTAGATATGGGGCTGCTCATTGCAGGTGCCAAATATAAAGGCGAGTTTGAGGAGCGTCTGAAAGCCGTTATCAAAGAAGTGACCGACTCCGACGGGCAGATTATTCTGTTCATCGATGAGATTCATACGCTTATTGGCGCGGGTGCCGGTGGCGAAGGCGCAATGGATGCCGCCAACCTGCTCAAGCCCGCCCTGTCGCGTGGGGAGCTGCATACAATTGGGGCCACTACGCTGAAAGAGTATCAGAAGTATATCGAGAAAGACAAAGCCCTCGAACGCCGTTTCCAGGCCGTTATGGTCGATGAACCGGATATGGCCGACGCTATTTCGATTCTGCGTGGTATCAAGGAAAAATACGAAATTCACCACGGCGTTCGCATCAAAGACGACGCCGTGATTGCGGCCGTTGAACTCTCGACGCGCTACATCACCGACCGTTTTCTGCCCGATAAAGCCATCGATCTCATGGACGAAGCGGCCGCCAAACTCCGGCTGGAAATGGATTCGGTACCTGAAGAACTCGATGAGCTGAACCGGCGCATCATGCAGTTGGAAATTGAGCGCGAAGCTATCCGTCGTGAGAATGACAAGGAGAAAGAAACGCTGCTCAACAAGCAGATTGAAGACCTAAGCGAGCAGCGCAACAGCCTGAGAGCCAAATGGGAAACCGAAAAGGCATCGGTCAATGAAGGTCGGACACTGAAAGAACAACTCGATAAACTCCGCCTGGAAGCTGAACAGGCCGAACGCACAGGCGACTACGGCAAAGTGGCCGAAATTCGCTACGGACGCATTCCCGAAATTGAGACCAAGCTAAACGGGTTAGCGCAGGAAGGTGGGGATAAAGGCTCGTCGGATCGGATGATGCAGGAAGAAGTAACTGCCGAAGATATTGCCGACGTAGTTGCCAAATGGACGGGTATTCCGGTATCGAAAATGCTGCAAAGCGACCGCGAGAAACTGCTCAACTTAGAGAAAGAACTCGGTAAGCGCGTGGCCGGACAAGCCGAAGCCATTGAAGTAGTGGCCGATGCGGTACGCCGGAGCCGGGCCGGGATGCAGGACCCCAAGCGGCCCATCGGTTCGTTTATTTTCCTCGGCACGACGGGCGTCGGTAAAACCGAAGTAGCCCGGACGCTGGCTGAATACCTGTTCAACGACGAGAACGCGATGGTTCGCATCGATATGTCGGAGTATCAGGAACGCCACGCCGTGAGCCGACTGATTGGCGCTCCTCCAGGCTACGTGGGCTACGACGAAGGTGGTCAACTGACCGAAGCCGTGCGTCGGAAACCGTACTCGGTGGTGTTGCTGGACGAAATCGAAAAAGCGCACCCGGATGTCTGGAACATTCTGCTGCAAGTGCTCGATGAAGGCCGCCTGACCGATAACAAAGGGCGCGTGGCGAACTTCAAGAACACGATTATTATCATGACCTCGAACATCGGTAGCCACCTGATTCAGGAAAAGTTTGCCGAAGATGAAGGCTGGAATCACTCGCTGGTTTTAGAAGAAGCAAAATCGGCGGTGATGGAATTGCTGAAACAAACCATTCGGCCCGAGTTTTTGAACCGGATTGATGAAATCGTAATGTTTGAACCGCTTACACAAGCTAACATCCGCAAGATTGTGGACATTCAGTTCCGCCAAATCAAACAGCGGCTATCCGAAAATGGTATTCAGCTCGACGCCACCGACGAGGCCTTGAACAAACTTGGCGAAGAAGGGTTCGACCCGCAGTTTGGCGCTCGCCCGCTGAAGCGCGTACTGCAACGCCGGGTGCTGAACGAACTCTCGAAAAGTATCCTCTCCGGCGAAGTCAAAAAAGACTCCTTCGTGCTGATGGAGTTGAACCACGACGGCGAAATTGCCTTTACGAATTTAGACGCGGAGATTGAATTATAATTGATAGACGTTAAGAAGCCCGGCTGCTATGAAGTGGCCGGGCTCTTTTTGTATATTTACAGTATGAAAACGATGCATGAACTTGATAAGTCACTTTTTAAGACTGAAAAAGTAAAGAATGCAGAATTAATTGAGAAATATTTTCGATATAATCTTGAATGGAATACTATATATAAATACTTGATAGAAGATATTTCACCTTACAAAGATTTTTCTGTCCAAGTAGATGTAATTAATTTTAATTGGAATGGAGAAGGCGAGTGGCATCTAAAATCGCAAACTGGCGTAAGAAAGTATCGTTATACTAACCGTTTTAGAACAATATGCGATCTATATTTTTCTGATAAATTGACAGTAAATACAAATAGTAAAATTAAATATATTTTTGATCTTGGTTGTGAATATTGTTGTGATTTAGACCTTGAAAACTCAAGCCCTACAATAGAAATATTTGATAAGAAACGTCAAATGCTGAGTGAATATAATGACTGTATTTTTCAATTTTATATAACTGAGAATATGCACGATGATACGTTCACATTAGAAGGCGAACGGCTTGATGAAAGATTTAGGCAAGCACTTTTCACAGCCAAACTATCAGCAGATGTCAGTCCATTTGATTTATGGTTTGAAATTCTGTATTGCTTACAGAGAGTTCGTTTTTGTGTAGCAAGTATGGCTTTGAATCGTCCCTATTTGGATAATCCAATATGGCATGGGCATTTTTTTCATGATAGATATGTGTATCCCAGCTATGCTACTCTGTATGATGAGAGGTATTTCATGTATTGCGAATTTACCTACCAAGCGTTATACAATTTTTGGGGTAGAGTTGGTGATACCTTATCTAAAACGGTTAGTACTGGTCTAAAAGCAAAAGATATTGATTTTTCAAGAGTAATTGATGCTATTGCTAAAAATTCGGTTATAAATAATAATTCGCATTTTTTGTGGATTAAAAGTTTTAAAGAGAATGAATATAATGCAATGAATAGTGATAGAAGACAAACAGTACATTATGAAACAGTAACTTCTAAGATGAAACGAGAGCATCTTGAAGGATTTTCTAACCGCGATGAAGTTGAAAAACTTCAGGAGTGGATTGAAGGCAGAGTTAGTTATTTTATTAATCACTTTTACAGTTGTGTCGAAGGCTTGAGACAACTCACATTATTCTGGGAAACAATAGCTGTCGATTCCCCTAAAAATGATTTAGAATCGTAGCTTGTCAAAACGAATTCCCTCATCCCTCCCCTGTCGCGTAGCGACCAAACAAAGACGCTGAATCGTTAGGCGGCTACGCGACGAAAAGAGTTATAGAGTGTTTATTCAGGAAAAGCTGGCCCGGCATTCCAACGGTGCCGCAAGGAAATCAACAAAACAAGTCATAACCTTGCTAATCGCATATCTTTCCCAAAAAGCCGTTATCTTCACTAAAAACCTGAAAAGTTATGGTGGCCGATAAATTAAGTCCGCTCCAGTTGGAACTTCTAAAAGTCTATTCGTTCCAGCCCTCCGACGAAGATCTTCTGGCGGTGAAAAAGCTGCTGGCTGACTATTTCTCTACTAAATTGATTGCTAATGTTGGCAAAGCAGTTGAAGAGAGAAATATTTCGCAGGACGACTTAGACCGTTGGCTGAATGAATAGACTGCGTCTTGTTCTGGATACCAATGTTTTCTTAGTTTCGCTGGCTCCGCAATACAAATACCATTGGATTTATGAGTGTGTTGTGCAGAACAGATTTGACCTATGTATGTCAACGGAAATCCTATTGGAATATGAGGAAACAGTCCAAGAACGCTATGGGTTAACGGCTACCGACGCTAAGTTGAGTTATCTCCTCTTATTGCCTAACGTTCAGCTTATTGAACCATCCTACCGTTGGAACCTTATCGAACAGGATAAGGACGATAACAAATTTGTTGATTGCTTTGTAGCCGCTAACGCCGACTATATTGTTGGGAATGGCCGTCATTTTAATGGCTTAAATAACATTGGCTTTCCTCCAATACGAGTTTTAAAATATGAAGAGTTTGAGACAATCTGTAAATCCCAACTGACACGTTAGGGCTAAGGGGCTTCACAGTATATCATCGAATTACTCATTTGGTTTCATAACTCCCCTACCGCGCCAGCCCATCCCGGCGGGCGCGGTCGCGCACACGCTGAGCACGTGCCTTGCTATCGGGGTGAGTTGATAAAATGGCACCCACTTTTCCACCCTGACTACCTCCGCTTAGCTTCGCTAATTTCTCGAACGACGTAGCCAGCGCCAGAACGTTATAGCCATAGCGTTTGAGGAAATTGTAGCTGTAATCATCGGCCTCGGTTTCCTGTTGGCGGCTGAACGACGCGCCGAGCAGATAATCGGCCACCCCACCAAGCTGTGAGCGTGACAGTTTTCCTATTACACCCGAATTGGAGGCTGCCGCATTCCGCACGGCTGAGCGCCGAAGCGCACTTTTCATGGCATCGCGTGTATCATGATTGATAACGTGCCCGATTTCGTGCCCCATAACGGCCAGTAATTCATTGTCGGTCATGATATCCATCAAACCCTTGAACACCCGCACGCTGCCATCTGCCGTGGCAAAGGCGTTGACATCCGGTACTTTATAGACTTTGTAATTAATGGGCAACCCGCTCACGGTGTGGTGCCGACTAACAATTCGGCTTAAGCGTTGCATATAAGGGTCATTCGGAGCGGCTACCGGATTTTTGGCATCCATCTGCTGCACGGCCTGCCGTGAATACTCCGCCACCTGAGCATCCGACAAAGTAGCCGAATTAAGCGCGTCCAAAGCCGCCTGGAGAATACTCGGGTTAACATTACCCTGCGCGAAGCTCACCTTTGGAAGCCAAAGCGCCATAAAAATTATGCTTGCTATGCGTTTCATACGTTGAGTCGTTTTAACAAATCCGTGCAAATAATTTGCAAACAGGTTTAATCTATTGACCACTTAAACGACTAAAAGTTTATTGGACGGGTAAATGAGCACGTCATTGACGGAACCCAGATTTATAAGATAGTTATGATTTACGCTGATAAAAATCTTCCTGAATCATATCTATCTTATAAATCCGCGTTCCATTTTTGTAGGAATTAAGAATTCTTACTCCCGAATCTTAAAAACCAGAACACACAATGAATCACCCATCCCGGAGAGAATTCGTTAAAACCAGCGTGGTAGCTGGATTAGCTGCCGGATTACCAATCATTGAACCAGCCCCCAAAGAGATGTTTGTTCATCATGTTTTCTTCTATCTGAAAAATGCTGGCAATGAAGCCGATAAGGCCAAATTGCTGGAAGGCTTAACCAAATTAGCCAAATGTCCTACCATCAAACTGGTGCATATCGGCACGCCCGCCAGCACAAACCGCGCTGTTATTGAGCGCACCTATGCCTATTCGTGGCTATGTTTCTTCGACAGTCCTGAAGATGAAGAAGCTTACCAAAAAGACCCGATTCACGATGACTTTCGGAATAATTATGCCCATCTGTGGGAGAAGGTAGTCATTTACGATTCCATTGGCCCGAAGCGGTAATATAGCCTGGACCGCTGGTCCGGGTGGCTATAGGCTAACTATATACCCCCTACAACTTAGCCTACAGCTACCCGGGCCAGCGGTCCAGGCTATGGTTCTGGAACAGCAACCGGCGCGGCAACATGGTTGATTTTTCCGCGAGAAAAGGAAACAATAGCTCCCGTTAGCACCAGACCCGCCATAATCAGGTAGGCGTAGTGCATGCCGAGCAGTTGGGCAGCTATTGCTTCGGGCATTACGTTATGCACCAGTGCGTAGCGGTTTCGGGTGCTGTACCAAACGGCAGCAGCCAGGGCAATACCCACCACAAACCCCAGGTTACGCATGAAAGCGATCATGCTGCTGGCAATGCCTCGCTGGGCCAATGGAGCCGCATTAAGCGCACTGCTGCTGTTCGGCGATTGAAACAGGCCAAACCCCATACTGACGAGCGAACTCCGCCAGATAACATCCTTCCAATCCCAGTCGGGGCTTAGGAACGAGAACGCAAAATAACCACAGGTTGTAATTAATAGCCCTATACTGGATAACCATCGGGTACTGACCCGGCTGGAAAGGTAGCCACCCAATGGGGCAACAATACTGAGGGTTAACGGCCCGGCCAGTAAGACCAGCCCGGCCCGTTCGGGAGGCAACCCTAATAGCTGTTGCAAAAAGAAGGGCATCACGAAGATATTGCCACCCGACGCCACAAATCCACAAAAAGCCGCCAGAATAGCGGTTGTGTATGGCCGGATGCGGAACAGGTTCAGCCGAAGCATGGGTTCGCTAACCCGCGTTTCCCAAATCAGAAAAAAAGCCAGCAGAACGGCTCCAATGGATAGCAGTCCCATAACCAGCGGGTCGTTCCAGCCGTAGCTGGGTTCGGGGCCGAAATCGAGTCCGGTGAGCAAGGTCGTGACGCCCAGCAAAAACAACCCCGCTCCGATCAGATCGAACCGTTGCCCGGTTAGTTTCGGGCTTTCGGGCAGGATGGTCCAGGCCCGCCAGATGGCCAGCAGGCCAATGGGTATATTAACAAAAAAGATACTTGCCCAACCAAATTTACTGAGCAACAGCCCACCCACAACCGGCCCGGTACTGGAGCCAGCGGCTACTACCGTTCCCATCAGCCCAAGCGCCTGCCCCCGTTCGCTCGGTGCAAACGCATCGCCGATGATGGCCGGACCAATTGCGAAAATCATGGATGCGCCCAACCCCTGAATAACCCGAAATCCTACCAGCGACCATAAATTCCAGGCCAGTCCGCACAGCAGCGAACCCAGCACAAACACACAAAAACCGAGAATATACAACTGCCGACGGCCAATCCAGTCCGACAGTCGGCCCATGATGAGCAGGGTGCTGGTAGTGGTGAGCAGATAACACAACACAATCCATTCGACTTCGTCGCCCGCGTTCAGTTCGCGCCGGATGGTAGGCAGGGCAATGTTGACAATACTGCTGTCGAGCGTGGACATGAACGTTCCGAACATGACCGTGCCCAGAATAATCCATTTGTTGGGAGATGATGCAGATACAGCCGAAGCAGGTGATGACACAGGGAAATTGGGTTAATCATCAATTTAACTGGCTAACGAAGTGGGTTGTTCAGAGCAATATACGCCGTAACACCACTCATTTCGCCATCACCTGCACGACATACGTTCGAATGGGTTGCCCGCTGCCGGTCTGATTCATTGGTTTGGTCGAGAAAACCACGTTGGCTGTGCCGATGGTGACGCCTTTTATCTGGAAAACCGTCGGGTCTGCATTGTTGCGATTGAGCGTATCGACCGCCGGAGCCAGTTGCTGCCGGGATACTTCGACTACCTCCTGATTGTCGGACGTACCGATCAGTTCAGACATACCATCCCCACGAGCAGTCAACGATACTTCCTTAATTTCACCAACCGAAATCCGTAGCTTTTTTTGGACACCCGAACCCGGCTGACTGGTGTGTGTACAGGCGAAAAAGCCAGGTATTAGCCAGAGTAGCCAGATAAAAACGTTCAGGTATTTAGAAGTAATAGTCGTTGCCATAGAAACTACAACCACCGGACTGCAGTAACGGTTTAAAACTATCCTAAACGATAGGTTGGGGGTGGTAACCCATATTACTTCGCACTCCGTCGATAGAATACAAACCCGTTTTCTTCACCAGTTTTTCGCATGTCGGGCAGCGAATCTAACCGGGTGGGTTGCTCGCTGGCGTGGCGAATAAACAGCACGTCTTTGTCGATTCGACCCCGAAGAAGCCACTCGTCATTGTAATAATTTGGGTTCGTAACAGGTGGCTTTTGCGTGTAAAAGTAAGGGCCATAACTATGATATCCATAGGTTTTTATATACACATTTTGCCCCTGCGCCCGCTCGAAAAACCGCATCGCAGCCGCCTGCGAAATGCCTTCAATCCGGCCAATAAAACACCAGAGTGTAAGGGTAATGAACACGGCCATACCACCAAACAGCGCTACCGACGCCTGCGCCGGTTCACGCTGATTATACCACCGAATTGCCAGAAACAGGATAATCAATAGCCAGATACCGGGGAGCATGGTCCAGTAAGGCCAGTCTATTTTAGCGTCTAAATTTCCCTGCGAAAAGGCATCCTGATCGGCAAATTTCCTGACAATATCCATGCGGTGCGCCAACAACGGCAAGCCTCCAATGGCTATAACAAAAATCCCGCCGACGGCAATTAATCCTGCCCGTAACCAGTTGTTAAACTGAATTTTACGTTCCTCTAATTGAACCAGCGTCAGGGCAGCGAAATACGTCAACGGGAAGTAACACAGCGACGAATAATGCACAATTTTCGACTGAACGATGCTAAACAGGATTAGCACGACCCAAAACAAAACCAGCATCCACCGCCGAAACTCCCGCTGGTAATTCCGTTCAATAAACAGCGACCCGAACGCCCGAATGGCAAAAATAGACGCAGGGAAACAACCCACTAATAAGATAATGAAATGATAGCCCGGAAACCCGACGTGCCCCGCATCGGGCGTACTCAGGAGACGGATGCTATAGGCCAGAAATTCGCGCACCAACGTCGGCCCGTTAAGGTAAATGTCAAGACCATACCAAATCAGCGAAACAACGGAAGCGGCCAGAGAAAACGCGATAAATTGTAAGGGCGTGATAAACCATCGAAACCGGCTTAATGCCCAATAAGCAATTAACACCAACCCAACAATCAGGTAAGCCACTGGTCCTTTGGTCAGAATGGCGAAGCCCAGCACAAACCCGCCCAGCAGAATATAGGTCCATTCGCGTTTCGGGACGGTCATAGCCCCGCCGAGTCGTTCACGTTTCCAGGATGCAAAAATCACATTGACCAAACTGATGAAGATAAACAGGTTAAAGAACGGGTCGATGATGCCCGACCGGAAATACAGATGGGGCGTTACGGACCCCAAATAAGCCAGCGCCCATAGCAACCCAAATCGGTGGCCGTGCAGTTTCTGACCCAGATTATAGAGGTACACCAATGTAATGATACCACAGATCGCGTTGGGTAGACGAGCCGAAAATTCGTTGATGCCAAAGAGGTGCATCATCATCGACTGAAACCAGAAAAACAGGGGTGGTTTTTCGTAAAATGGCTTAAAATCAATATGAACGTGTAGGTAATCGCCCATCACTATCATCTCGCGGGCACATTCAGCGAAGTTAATCTCGTCCCAGTCGAACAACCGCACCCCGCCCAGAAACGGGATAAACAACAACGCTCCTAAGGCGATCAGGACGAGAGAATAGAAAAGTTTTTGATTCATTAAGCAGCACAGTAAGTCAAAAACAACCCGCTCGAAAGCAGGAAAAGAAGCGCAAAAATAGCCGAAAAAAGATTGCCGGGATTCACGATATTCGCGCCGACAAATCTCGAACCCCTATGCTCGCCAATCATCGCTTTACCGACTTACCAGCTTATTCTCAACTACAGGACCATTATGATAGCCTGAAAGACCGTCATCTGCGCGATTTATTTGCTGAAGACCCGGAACGATTTTCTACATTCTCGCGCCAGTTTAACGACATTCTGCTCGATTTCTCGAAAAACCGCATCACGTCCGAAACATTGGGGCTACTTACTCAACTGGCCGAACAGGCGGAACTAAAGGACGCTATCGGGAAGATGTTTTCGGGCGATAAAATTAACCGCACCGAAGACCGGGCCGTGTTGCACGTAGCCCTTCGCAACCGGGCCAACACGCCGATTCTGGTAGACGGTAAGGACGTGATGCCCGACGTAAATGCAGTGCTGGATCACATGAAATCGTTTACGGAACGGATTCGGTCGGGCGAGTGGAAAGGGTACACCGGCGAAGCCATAACGGATGTGGTAAACATTGGCATTGGTGGTTCCGACCTTGGTCCGGTAATGGTGACCGAAGCCCTGAAACCCTACGCCGATGACAAAAAACTGCGCGTGCATTTCGTCTCGAACGTCGATGGCGTGCACATCTATGAAACGCTCCAAACCGTCCGGCCCGAAACAACACTGTTTCTGATTGCGTCGAAGACCTTCACCACACAGGAAACCATGACCAACGCTCAGTCGGCCCGGCAATGGTTTCTGGACGCAGCCAACGACGAAGCGGCCATTGCCAAACACTTTGCGGCCCTGTCGACTAATCAGAAGGATGTCGAGAAATTCGGTATCGACCCGGCCAATATGTTTGGATTCTGGGATTGGGTCGGCGGGCGGTATTCGCTCTGGTCGGCTATTGGGTTGTCTATTGCGCTCTACATTGGCTTTGATAACTTTGAAGAATTGTTAGATGGCGCTCATGCGATGGATGAGCATTTCCGCGATACCCCGCTCGACCAGAACCTGCCGGTTATTCTGGGGTTGCTGGGCATCTGGTATAATAATTTCTTCGGCGCACAAACCGAGGCTATTCTACCCTACGACCAGTATATGCACCGCTTTGCGGCTTACTTTCAGCAGGGCGATATGGAAAGCAATGGTAAATCAATGGACCGCGATGGAAAGCCGGTTGATTACCAAACCGGCCCGATTATCTGGGGTGAACCCGGCACCAACGGTCAGCACGCGTTTTACCAGTTGATTCACCAGGGCACCAAACTGATTCCCTGTGATTTTTTGGCTCCGGCCATTAGCCAGCGGCCCATCGGCGAACATCATAAGATTCTGATGGCCAATTATTTTGCTCAGACGGAAGCGCTGATGAACGGTAAAACCGAGGAAGAAGCCGCCGGGGAGTTACGCAAGTCGGGCAAAAGCGAGGAAGAAATAAATGTCCTGGCTCCGTTCAAAATGTTCTCGGGGAACCGGCCCACTAATTCCATCCTGTTTAAGAAACTGACTCCGCGCACGCTGGGCAGTCTGATTGCGCTCTACGAACACAAAATCTTCACGCAGGGTGTCATTTGGGACATTTTCAGCTTCGATCAGTGGGGTGTTGAGTTGGGCAAGCAATTGGCCAGCCGCATCCTGCCCGAGTTGCAGGACGATGCGCCCGTCAGCACGCACGATAGTTCGACCAATGGACTAATGAATGCGTTTAAAACTATGAGAAAATGATGGGACGCAGACTTGTATGATTGTTATGATTAAAAAGGATTCTATCAGCGCAAATCATACCGATCATATAAATCCGCGTTTTATCATTAGGACTTTCGCTTGTGCATCAAATTTGAGAGTTTAGCCGTATGATTGCAAAGCATGAATACATCGAATATCTGTTGAGTACGCCATTCAACTATACCTGCACCAACATGGCTGATCATAAACCC